>ERZ891134.97-NODE-97-length-73730-cov-20.857170_pt1 | contig 73730 bp, 69 predicted proteins | sample MGYA00520888_ERZ891134 | MGnify/ENA primary metagenome ERZ891134 (study PRJEB32303, sample SAMEA104408692) | aquatic metagenome | biome: Brackish water; feature: Coastal; material: water | place: Baltic Sea | collected 2014-10-23 | depth 10 m ... | reverse complement strand
ATAACTGGGAGCCATGCTTTCTTTTGCACGCCAGGTCTTTTGGAGACACATCAATCATTGCAGATGTTTTTATGGAATCTGCAGGAAAAATTTCAATCATAGCCAAAGGTGCAAAAAATCCTCGATCAAAGTTTTTTGGGCATTTGCTTCCTTTCTCTGCCTTGCGAATCATTGTTACTGGCAAATCAGAAATGAAGACCTTAACTCAGATAGATTCTAATTTTGTTTCACAGTCAGCCAAGGGACCGCACGATCTATATACCTATCTTTATGTTAACGAATTAATGATGCGTCTCTTACCCAAAGGACTGCCCAATCAGGAGTTATATGATCTTTATCAAAACTTTGTTGAGCTTGCCAGAGCTGATGCAATTTCTGAGCTTGATCTAAGAGTATTTGAGCTTGACCTTCTTGATGTGCTTGGTTATGGCATTAATTTTGATACAGACAGCAAAGATAATTCAGAGTTCAAAGATTCAATGATTTATTCATACGTCCCAGAAAAAGGATTTCATTATGCTGGTGAAGTTGAGGGTTTCTCTGCAAAAGAAATTGCAGCGATCAAAAATAGAACTCTTGAAGGAATTGATAAGTTAAAATTAAAACAGCTATCACAAGTTGCTATTAGCGCATGTTTAGACGGGAGAGAATTAAGCAGCAGGGACTTTTTTAAAAAAATTAGAATATGATTTATGGAATAGGCACAGATTTAGTTGATCTTGAAAGAATTAAAAAAATGAAATCTCTGTCTGCGTTTGCCAAAAAAATTTTAGGCGATCAAGAGCTTGAAAAATTTGCTGAAATGACAGAAGAGCGCAATTACTCATATCTTGGCAAACAATTTGCAGCCAAAGAAGCCTTTGTGAAAGCTCTCGGGACGGGATTCAAAGATCCAGTATTTCCCAAAGATATCCAAATATTAAGAAATTCAGCAGGCAAACCAGAAGTTTTATTGTCTAGAAAAGCAAAATCTTATGTTGAGAACTTGGGCATCATTAAATCCCATGTTAGTCTAGCCGATGAAAGTAACTACCTACTTGCATTTGCAGTATTAGAAAATGAATAAAATACTTCTCTTAGGGCCACCAGGTGCTGGTAAAGGCACTCAAGCAGACATCATTTGTGAATCTCTCAAAATCCCTAAAATCAGCACTGGAGATATGTTGCGATCAGCCATTGCATCTGGGAGTGAGTTGGGTCAAAAAGTTACAGACATTATGAATTCAGGTGGCTTAGTTTCCGATCAAATTATCATTGAATTAATTCTCGATCGTATTGCTCAACCTGACTGTGTAAATGGATTTTTATTTGATGGCGGAATAAGAACTGTTGGCCAAGCAGATTTGTGTGTTGAAAATAGCATTGAGTTTACTCATGTAATTGAGATTAAGGTTGATGATGATGTAATCGTAGATAGAATGTCTGGCAGAAGAGTGCATCCAGGTTCAGGAAGAAATTATCATCTGGTCTACCAACCGCCTAAGATTGAAGGCGTGGATGATATCACTGGAGAGCCTCTCATACAAAGGGAAGATGATATGCCAGAAACAGTTAAACATCGATTGCAAGTTTACCAAGATGAAACAAAGCCACTGGTAACTTATTATCAATCGCAAGAAAATAAAAGTTCCCTCAAGTATATTGCTGTTGATGGTTCCCAATCCGTTGAAAAGGTATTTGAGGATATTGAGCAAAATTTTTAATTGAATGAAAATTTTATCTCTTGATGTCAGTGGAAATTACTCATCAATCTCCCTGCTAAATGATGATGAGATAAATACTTTCACCCAAACCCATGACCGAAAAGAGAGACCAGACTGGGACAAGCTTTTTGCTAGGATTGGTTTTGATTCAAAGCAAGGTTTTGATGAGCTTGATGGTCTAGCTTTTGCTTGTGGTCCTGGCTCGTACACAGCGCTCAGAATCACCGCGTCCTTTTTAAAAGCGATAGCAGAAGTAAAGGAATTGCCGCTGATCGCAATCTCTAATCTTGAGTCCATTGCTCATCAGGCATCTCAATGGATTGATGTAACTGAAGCAAAAATTTATGTAGCCATTGAAGCTGATTCAAAAGAAAGCTATTTTTGCAGTTATCAAATAAATCAGGATAAGCTTTCGCCAATAGTAAATGAGTCAGTTGTTGCAATGGATGAATTAATAGCTTTAGTAAATGACGAAGATTGTTATTTTGCTGGAACGGGCTGGCCGATGAAAGCAACAAAGCATTCTAATTTTTTATCTCAAGTTGCAGGAAGTGCTGAGTCCATTGCATCATTGGCTAAGAAAAAACTGGAAACTGGTGAAAGCTTTCTTCCTGAAAATGCAAATCCTGTTTACCTTAAAACTCCCGATTATCAAAAATCATGATTTCAGATTTTTTCCTTGCACTCCTTCTTGCTCTAATTCAGGGCCTAACTGAATTTTTGCCTGTCTCTAGCTCAGCGCATTTGTTGTTTCCATCTCTATTATTTGGAGCAAAAGATTTTGGTATTGTCTTTGATATTTCAGTTCATGCAGGAACCTTAGCTGCAGTAATTTATTTTTTTAAAAAAGAAATTCAAGGACTGATTTATGCTTGGATGCCCTGGAGACAAACTAGGAGTAAAGAAGATTTTTCCCTGGGATTAAACCTTCTTGTTGCAACCTTGCCAATTGTTATTGTTGGATTGCTTGCATCTGATTTAACTGAGTCCAGATCCACAAGCATCAATTCAATTGCTTGGGCAAACCTTGTATTTGCTGGTTTGCTATACGCCGCCTTTAAGTCCTCAAGTCAATCTAAATCCTTAACTGAGTTAACTTTATTTGCAGCCTTAATAATTGGTTGTTTTCAAGCCTTGGCTGTTTTTCCGGGTGCCTCCAGATCAGGTATGGCAATCACAGGAGCGCTAATTATTGGATTAAATATTAAAGATACCTCAAAGTTTGCTTTTTTATTAAGCATTCCTACAATTTTGGGCGCTTTGATATTAATGCTTGCCAAGGGCGCTTATTCAATTGCCTTAAGTGACATGTTCATAATGCTCACAGGCTTTACCGCCTCTGCTTTAATAGCATTTTTTACTATTAAGACTTTTCTTCAATTTGTTGAAAAGATTGGGATGACGCCATTTGTTCTGTATAGAGTTGCTCTAGGCTTGGTGCTTTTGCTTATATGATACCTCCTCTTGTCTATGCATCAGGCATTCAACAAAGTTTAGCTGAGGAAATGGCAAAAAAGCTTGGAACTATTGCAAGCCCCAATCAAGAACTCAATCATCTGCCGCATCTCTATTTATCAGAAGCTGGATTATCATTTTTTCATCCAGAGGCAAGATCAACCAATCAATTTCGAATAGATTTTAATTCTGGTTCAACAGGATGGCGCATCAAAAGAGCTAATCATGAAAAGCTGATCAAGAAAGCGTTAGGTAAGTCAGAGCGGCCATTGAACATCCTTGATTGCACGGCAGGGATGTTACAAGATGCTTTATTATTTCTTAGTCTAGGCCATCAAGTCACAGCGCTTGAGCAAAGTAAAATTTTATTTTATTTACTTCAAGATGGAATAAGTCGAAGCGAGGATCAGAGTATTTTTTTACAACTCGATCTTATTCATACTAATGCATGTTCTTATGCCGCTCAGGCCAAAAATTTTGATGTGATTTACTTTGATCCTATGTATCCACCTTCAAAAAAAAATGCTCTAAGTTCAGGGCAGCTAGAGTATCTATCAAAGATTTTAGAAGTAGAGTCCCTGAAAAATAATCCAATAAATGACTTTGAAGTTTTGCAATTAATACCTGCAAAAAAAATGGTTGTAAAAAGACCCATAAAAGCTAAGAGTTTTTCATCGCAACTTAATTATCAAGTTTTAGGCAAGACAACAAGATTTGATGTCTATATTTAAGCTAATCTCTTATGTGACCATCACCTGAGACGATATATTTAAAGCTTGTAAGTTGGTCAATGCCAACCGGACCTCTTGCATGGAATTTACCTGTAGCAATACCTATCTCACCGCCAAGACCAAATTCACCACCATCAGCAAATTGAGTGGAAGTGTTAATCATTACTATTGCGCTATCGATAGAATTGGTAAATTTTGACTGCATATTTTTATCTTCGCTGATGATGGATTCCGTATGGCCTGTTCCAAACTTTCTAATGTGCTCAATCGCTTCTTCAATATTTGAAACAGATTTTATGCTGATTATTGGTGCAAGGTATTCAGTTGACCAATCGCTTTCAGAGGCAGGGATAGCCCTGTCATCAAAATCAATGGTTTGCTTACAACACCTTATTTCACAATTTGCATCTGCAAGAGCGGCTAGGAGTTTTGGTGTAAAAGATTGGGAAATATTTTCATGAATCAGTATGGTTTCAACAGCACCACAAATTCCCGTTCTCCGCATTTTTGCATTAATACAAACTGATAATGCTTTTTGTTCATCTGCGCATTCATCAACGTATATGTGACAGATACCTTCTAAATGACCAAACACAGGGACTTTTGCAGATTTTTCAACCTCCGCAACAAGACTTTTCCCACCTCTTGGAACTATGACATCTATTGAGCCATTTAAACCCTCCAGCATCATGATTGCTGCCTCTCTGCTTTCAGAGGGAACTATTTGAATACATCCTTTTGGCAAACCTGATAGTTTTAATGCTTTTTGGAGAGAATGAACAATAGCTGAGGAAGATCGTAGCCCATCTTTGCCACTGCGAAGAATTACAGCATTACCAGATTTTAGACATAGGCCTCCAGCATCGGCAGCAACATTGGGCCTGCTTTCAAAAATTAAACCTATAACTCCAAGTGGTGTTGCCACTCTAGAAATATTTAAGCCATTAGGTCTGTCCCATGAGGCAAGCACTCTGCCAACAGGGTCATCAAATAATTTAATTTCAGCAAGGGTGTTACATATGCCCTGAAGTCTGCTTGTATCTAGAGCCAAACGATCAATGAAAGCTTCATCTTTATTATTCTCTTGTGCTGCTTTGATATCTAGTTGATTAGCAGCAAGAATGGCATCTGAATCTTCTTCAATTGCTTGAATGGCAAATTCAAAAAAAATATTCTTTTGATCACTGGATGCAGTGTTTAATATTGCGCTAGCACTTTTTGCCTTCAGGCCAATTTGTTGAAGTGATGTAGAAAGCTCCATACTCATTTTTTTACAAACCATGTTGCTTTAGCTCTTTTAGCAAGACCTCTGATAGGCTTTTTATTTTTACCAGAAGTTATAACCATTACACATTTATTTTTGAAACAAATTTCAGCTGCATCAATCTTAGAAATCATTCCACCTTTACCCATTTGACTTGCATGACCAGCCATTTTTTTTATCTGAGGGGTAATTTTATTTACTTCTCTTATTAGCGAGCTAATTCTTCTTGTTTTAACATCTTCCTCAGAACCAAAAAGTCCGTCAACAGTTGAAAGGACAATTAGCAAATCTGCACCTATAAGCTTAGCTACTTTAGCAGCCAAAAGGTCGTTATCACCAAACCTTATCTCATCGGTTGCAGTGCTATCGTTTTCATTGATGATCGGCAAGCATCCAGATTCTAATAATTTGCTTACGGTTTGTGTTGCATTTTTAGATGAAATCTTGAGTTCCGTATCTCTTGGGGTTAAGAGTATTTGACCTATTGGAATAGAAAATTTATTGAGATGTTTTTTCCAGGCTGACATTAATTCTATTTGGCCATGAGCCGCCAAAGCTTGTGATTCAGGTAAGCTGAGGTTTTCTGAAAGTTTAATTTTTTTTCTTCCTAAAGCTATGGCACCGGAGGATACAATTAAAATTTCTTTATTATTTTTTAATAACCAAGCTATGTCTTCACTAATCGAAGCAAGAATATTATTGTTTACTTTCCCATTAGCACCAGCAAGCACGGCTGACCCTATCTTAATAACTATACGTTTATATGAATTTACGTTGCGCATTTTTTTAAGCTAAGTAATACAATGATAAGGGTAATAAAAATGATATTTAAACATAATAAAAATATTTCAAGAAATTTCATTGCATTTTGTTGTTACTTCTTTTTTTTGTCCTCATGTGGAGGTGGCGGAGGGAGCTCTGATGTGCAAGCTAACCCTTTAACTTTTTCAGTTGCTGGTTTGCCATCATCTGTAGAAAGTTACGATGCTATTGCTTTGCAAGTTATCCCCAGCATTGCCGGGTGTAAATTTCAGTTAAACAGCGAAGATTTGTTATGGATGAGTTCCTCAGATGGCCTGAACTTTAATTTTAGAGCACCGATAATTTATGTTAATGCGAAAGAATTTACTTTCAATGTATCTGCAACCACCAATATTTCGCAGCCTGAATGTGCTGGTTCAAAAACCTTAGCGCTTAATGTTGTTAGAAATCAAACAAAGTACATTCCAGACCCAGATCCAAGTAATATTGCATATCTTACCTCTCCATTTTTTAGCGTTCATGACATAGGGTTTGGAGGAATAGAAATCACAGATAGATATTCAGCAACAGTCTGTTACCCCACAGAAAATGATTGTGTTACATATGAGAACGCCTTGTTTGGTCAAGATGCTCATAACATAGCAACCGGCGACTTTAATGGAGATGGTTATGAAGATTTAGTGGTTGCATGGGCTATTTTTCCGCACACCATAGATCAAAGTAAAAAAATTTATGGCCCGATTAATATCTATTTAAATGATCAAAAGGGTGGATTTGCAGAGGACTTGAGCCTGTATGCTGCATCAGAGCCTCCAACCCATCCCTTTGCTTATAGGTTGGTTGTGGATGATTTAAATGGAGACGGCTTGGATGATGTGTTTGCTGGTTCTATGGGTCTATCCGTTGAGCAAGAAAAGGGTTGGGGTATAGAGCCTTTCCCGCATTTTTTGCTGTTATCCAATTCTGTTGGTAAGTTTGAAGAAAGCTCTGCAAATATTAATGATGAAAATAATGGCTTGGGGCAATTATGTAGCTTTGCCCATGATGCAAGTGGCGGAGATCCAGATGGGGATGGTGATATTGACCTTTTTGCTTGCAACATGTTGTTGGTTAACGATGGAGAGGGCAGCTTCACCATTCATCCACACCTAAATCTAGATTGGAATTATGAATATCTTAGTCCTATGAGCAGTCTGCTCGCAGACTTAAATAATGATGGGTTTGACGATATTATTTTTTGGAATTTCAACGATAGGTGGAATTTCGATCAAATGCCTGAAGAAGGCTTTGCTTTGATTAGCGATGGCACTAAAGAAATCCAAAACTGGAAAAAAAATTCCATGCCGCCAGGCCCCTTCGGTATTAATGAGACCAAATACAATCATGCTGCAAGTGGAGATTTAAACAATGATGGTTTTACGGATGTTGTAATTGGAATTACTAGGGCCAATCCTTATTATGAAGGGGCTTATATCCAAATCTTAATCAATGATGGTTTTGGTAATTTAATTGATGAAACTGAGGCACGTTTACCTAACCAAGAAAGAGCAGCTAATCATCATGGTGAAAGCAATATCTATATTCGTGACATGAACCTAGATGGGGCCCTTGACATTATTCATTCAACAAGAGATTTTTACAGCAGTTTTCATGGTGCGCATGTTGCAATTAATGATGGGGTAGGTAATTTTAGATCTCTGCCAAACTCAATCTTCCCTAACAAGCCTGTCTTTGTGAATGGAAATAATGAAATTTTGTTTAAAGGGGTTCCTATCAATGCTGACAATCTGGGTTGTCTTGATATGATCTCAACGACTGATAGCTGGCAAGATGCAGAAACCACAAGAAACTATCTTTTTTCTATTTTAAATACTGATTGCGGTTACTGATATAGAGAAGTTTGGTGCCCCATACCTGAGTCGAACAGGTACTCCCGAAGGAACGCGATTTTGAATCGCGCGCGTCTACCAATTCCGCCAATGGGGCTTGGCGGTCATTGTAGCTGAGATCAACATCTTTTAGAATTAGCTCCTCTCATGAAAACAGAAAAATTTAATTACGATCTTCCTGAGCATCTTATTGCTCAATACCCATCAGAGCACAGGGCTGACTCAAAATTACTCGTTGCCTTAGAATCAATAAAGCATGAGGTTTTTAAAGATATTGGAAATTACATAAGTAAAGGCGACCTTTTGATATTGAATCAAACTTCGGTTATTCCAGCTCGAATGTATGGAGAAAAAATTACTGGTGGAAAAATAGAGATTTTGTTGGAGAGGTTTTTATCTGATCATCAGACTTTAACTCAGGTTAAATCATCCAGAGCACCTAAAGCGGGAGCAGAACTCGTGTTTTCATTTCATGACAAAAGATTTTCAGCTACTGTCAAAGGTCGTAAAGATAATTTCTTTATTTTAGATTGGTCTACTAATCCACAAGCATTATTTCAGAAATATGGGCAAATTCCATTGCCTCCCTATATGCATAGAGCAGCAGAAAAGTTAGATGAAGAAAGATACGAAACAATCTATGCTGATCCTAATAAACAAGAATCAGTGGCTGCACCCACGGCTGGTATGCACTTTGATCAAGAGTTGCTCAATTCACTGCAGCAAAAGGGTGTGGAGTTTGGTTATGTGAATTTGCATGTTGGAGCAGGTACTTTTAAGCCAGTGCAAACAGACAATATTGAGGATCATGTCATTCACAAAGAACTTGTTGAAGTTGATGCTCGCCTAATTGATCAAGTCAAAAGGGCAAAAGCCAGTAATAGCAAAATTATTGCAGTTGGGACGACATCAGTCAGAGCCATCGAAACAGCTTTCCAAGATGAACCATCTGCCTTTAAAGGTGAAACTTCTTTGTTTATTTATCCGGGATATAAGTTTAAAGTTGTCGATCATATGATCACTAACTTTCATTTACCTAAATCCTCTTTGCTCATGCTTGTTGCAGCTTTTATTGGATATGAAAAAATGATGACTATCTATAAAACTGCCATCGAACAAGAATATAGATTTTTGTCATATGGCGATGCAATGCTTTTGAAATACCATGAAATTTAATGTTTCGTCTACTTCTGGCTATGCCAGGCGAGGAGAGTTAGATTTTACAAGGGGAAAAGTGCAAACGCCTGCATTCATGCCAGTGGGTACAAACGGGACGGTGAAGGCATTAGAGGTTGAGAATCTCCAGGAAACGGGTTCTGAAATTATCCTTGGGAATACTTATCATCTCATGCTTAGACCTGGGGATGAGCTAATTAAAAATTTTGGTGGTCTGCATAAGTTTTCCAATTGGGACAAACCCATACTTACCGATTCAGGAGGCTTTCAAGTTTGGAGTCTTGGAGATTTAGCAAAAATTACAGAGGAGGGTGTGAGCTTTCAGTCGCCTTATGATGGAAAGAAATGTTTTATGAGTCCAGAGGACTCGATGCAAATTCAAGCTAATCTCGGTTCTGATATTGTTATGGTGTTTGATGAGTGCACTCCCTATCCTGCAGAGCATGAGCAGGCTAAAATTTCAATGGAACTATCCTTGCGCTGGGCTCAAAGATCTCGTGATGCTCACAAGTCTGAATCTGCTTTGTTTGGTATTGTTCAAGGTGGCATGCATGAGGATCTCCGTACTCTCTCTCTTCAAGGGCTGGAGGAGATTGGCTTTGATGGTATTGCGGTGGGTGGCTTGAGTGTTGGTGAGCCGAAAGAGGATAAAACCAGAATACTGCAGCATCTTGCGCCCCATTTGCCAGCATCCAAACCTCATTATTTGATGGGCGTAGGAAAACCTGAAGATATTGTAGAGGCAGTTTTTTACGGAATTGATATGTTTGATTGTGTGCTGCCTACAAGAAATGCTCGCAATGGCCAACTCATTACATCTTATGGTGTTTTGAATATCAGAAACGCACCAAGCAAACTCTCAGATGAGCCAATTGATCCTAATTGTGGATGCAAAGTTTGTAAAAATTATTCACAAGCCTATTTAAATCATCTTGATAAAACCAATGAAATGCTTGGTTCAATTTTGAATAGTTTTCATAATATCTTCTACTACCAAAGTTTAATGAATCAAATTCGTCTATCAATTGAGACAGATTCATTCGCCAAGTTCATAAAAGACTTCTATAATAAGCGGCATTTAGACGCACCCAAGCATTTAATCTAGGGAGATTATATGAACGAAACACAGCAACAATTACCATGGTGGTTACCAGATCCTATTATTGTCTTTTTTATAGGATTTTTAGCTTTGATGTATTTTATGACAATACGACCTCAGCAAAAACGTATGAAAGCCTTGCAAGAAATGATGGACGGGCTTGAAAAGGGTGATGAGGTAGTGGCTGCAGGCGGAATCATAGGTCGGATCAAGGAAATTAAAGGACCTTACGTCTCAATTGAGGTTAGTGAGAATATTACTTTTAAACTGCAAAAAACTGCTATCGCGAATACCCTACCAAAAGGGACCATTGCATCCATTGACTAGTTAAAGATTATGAATAGATTCTCAATCTGGACATACGCATTTATATTGATGGTGTTGTCTATTGGTTTGATCTATTCCCTGCCAAATTTATATCCTGCCAAGCCAGCTATCCAGATTGCATATACTGATTCAGGTAAATCTGCTGATCAGATTTTACTAAATCAAGTTCAAGACATACTAGAAGACCAATCTATTGACGTTGAATCAGTTGGACTAAAAGACAATAACATCATTGCAAAGTTTAATTCTTTTGATGATCAGCTTGCTGGCAAAGCGGCTTTACAAAACACTTTGCTCGATCGAGCAATTGTTGCCCTCAATCTTGAACCCTCAACACCTCAATGGCTTAGAGATATAGGAGGAGGGCCATTAAAACTTGGCTTAGATTTATCAGGAGGAGTCCACTTCCTTTTAGAGGTAGATATTGATAGCGCATTAGACAATCGCCTTGAATCGTTGCTGAACGAATATAGAAAGAAATTCCGAGACGATCGAATCAATGTTGAAAGCTCTCGTAAAGAAGGTAAAGAGTTATTGTTTTCCTTTGCCAGTGATGAGGACTATAACAAAGCACTTAGAATGTTTAATGAAGATAATATCACCCCTCTAGGAACTCCATTTTATGATTTAAAACCCAATTCTGTTAGAAACCTTGTTGAGGTTGCCTACTCGCAGAATGCAATCAAAGAAATTAGAGACTACGCAGTCGGGCAAAACCTTATGACTTTAAGGAACAGGGTTAATGAGCTAGGAGTGAGCGAGCCCATCGTGCAACGTCAAGGCAGCAGCAGGATTGTTGTGGAGCTTCCAGGCGTTCAAGACACAACTGCTGCAAAAAAAATTATTGGCAAGACAGCCAATTTAGAGTTTAGGCTTGAGGCTGCATCCACCACTTCAAGATTGCGTAAAGAAGAATTTGATTTTCAAGATGAGCGCATGGGCTCAGCATTTTTAGAAAAAAATATAATTGTTGCTGGAGAAAGAGTTACCAATGCAAGTTCTGGTTTTGATGAAAGTGGATTTGCGCAAGTCAATATCACCCTAGACATGCAGGGTGGCCGCGCAATGCAAAAAGCGACTAATGGAAACATCGGCAGGCGCTTAGGCGTGCTTTTTGTTGAGCAAAAAAATAAATCGGTTTTAATTCAAGATGCAGAAGGTAATGATGTGATAGAGCAGACTTCCTACATTGAGAAAGAAATTATCAGTCTTGCAACGGTTCAGGCAGTCCTTGGAACTGCCTTTAGAATCACTGGGGTTGGCTCACCGCAGGAAGCTAGTGAGTTAGCTTTGCTTCTGAGGGCAGGCGCTTTGGCAGCCCCTATGAAGTTTGTTGAAGAGAGAACGGTTGGCCCAAGTCTTGGAAAAGAGAATATTGAGTTAGGGGTTCGATCCATTATCATTGGCTTACTCTCAGTCATTGCTTTCATGCTTTTTTATTATCGTTGGTTTGGATTTGCTGCAAACATTGCTCTGTTTGCCAATGTTGTTTTGATTACAGGCTTTATGTCTCTACTGGGAGCTACTCTTACTCTTCCTGGAATTGCAGGTATTGTTCTAACCATTGGTATGGCAGTGGATGCCAATGTATTAATTTTCTCTAGGATCAGAGAAGAACTTAAAGAGGGCAAGGATCCTCAGACCGCTATTCAAGAGGGCTTTTCTCGAGCCTTTGTAACTATTGTTGATGCTAATGTGACAACCCTGATTGCCTCTATCGTCCTTTATGCAATTGGCACTGGTCCAGTTAAAGGCTTTGCAATCACTTTGTCGATAGGCATTCTAACCTCTATGTTTACAGCCATCTTGGGCACCAGAGCAATTATCAATTTAATGTATGGAAATAAAAATATTAAGGAGCTTAGGGTTTAATGAACTTTAACATTCCATTCATGAGCTATCGAAGATTTGCAACGATAGGTTCTTTGGTTTTACTGATTATGTCCATTGGTTCCCTTAGTTTTAAAGGCCTTAATCTAGGCTTAGATTTTAGTGGCGGAACTCTCATTGAAGTTTCTTATGCAGAGGCCGCGGATCTAGTCGATATAAGAGACCTGATGACTAACAATGGTTTTGATGATTTTCAGGTTGTAAATTTTGGCTCTAATTCTGATGTGCTAATTAAAGTTGCTGATAAAAATGGTAACAGCCAGCTTGGGGACGTTATCTATAAATTTTTACTAGATGCCGATCCTTCAACCGAGCTTAAAAGAATTGAATTTGTTGGACCTCAGATTGGCTCTGAGCTTAGAGACCAGGGCGGGCTAGGAATGCTTGTAGCCCTTGGCATGATCTTGCTGTATGTTGCCTTTAGATTTCAGTATAAATTTGCACTAGGGGCGGTCGCAGCGCTTGCTCATGATGTCGTGATTATTCTTGGTTTATTCTCATTGCTATCGTGGGATTTTGATTTAACTGTTTTGGCAGCCTTGCTTGCTGTCATTGGTTATTCTTTAAACGATACCATCGTTGTCTCAGATAGAATTAGAGAAAATTTTAGAGGCGAGAGAGGATTTGAGCCTGATGAGATTGTTAATCGGTCTATCAATCAAACATTGTCTAGAACTTTGATTACTTCATTAACCACTTTGCTTGTCTTGTTTGCCTTATTTTTCTTCGGTGGAGATATGATTAGAGGGTTTAGCCAAGCCTTAATTATTGGGGTTTTGGTAGGTACTTATTCTTCAATATACATTGTAGCCAATATGCTGCTAGGCCTTTCAATCACTCAAGATGATCTTGCAATCCCAGAGCCTGAGGGGGCTGAATTTGACGATATGCCCTAATGGGCTGTGAAATTTGGCTTGATGGCTTCAAGCATCTGCTTAAAGCATTTTGGAGTAGCGCACAGGTAATGATCGCTTTTCTTGTAATCAGGATTGCCTAAAAAATCACTTGTTAATGCGCCTGCTTCTTCGGCAATAAGCATGCCTGCAGCAACGTCCCAAATTCCAAGACCATTTGCCCAGAATCCATCCAGTCTTCCTGCTGCAACATAAGCTAGATCTAAAGCAGAGCAACCTGACCTTCTGATGGTGAGACTGTGTTTGTATAAAGCTCTGAAGGTTGCAATGTTTTCAAAATTGTATGCTTGTGAATCGTTCATATGGGAGGTATTTCCTATAAGGGAGTCTTTCAGTCCATTTCGAGTGCTAACCCTAATTCTTTCTCCATTTAGCTCAGCGCCTTTACCTCTGGATGCGCTAAATTCTTCTCTGCGAGTTGGGTCGATGATAACAGCATGTTGGGTTTGACCTTTGACAACACATGCAAGTGAAATACAGTACTGAGGATAGCCATGAATAAAGTTTGTCGTTCCATCAATGGGATCTAAAATCCACGTCGTTTCGGAGGTGTTGACTTCATGCCCGGATTCCTCACCCAGAAAATTATCATCAGGATAGTATTCCCTAATTTTATCAAAGACTATTTCTTCAACCTTTCTATCAACCTCAGTGACATAATCAGTCGGACCTTTTTTCATAACGTTCAGCTTATGAACTTTTTTTACAGCAAATTCGAGCTCGGCAGCTCCGATGTTTGCAGCAATAATAGCGACGTTTAATAAGGCAGGCTTTGACATGTCGCATATTGTACTGGAAATGATGATAATAGTTCCATGAATCCTATTAATCAGTTTGTGCAAATAGTTTTAGTTGAGACTTCCCATCCAGGAAATATAGGATCTGTTGCTCGTGCCATGAAAAATATGGGTTTGAGCAATTTAGTGTTAATAAAACCAAAAAAGTTTCCGCACCAAGATGCAACTGCATTGGCAGGTAACGCGACTGATATTCTCGCCAATGCACAGATCTTTGATTCAATAGAGGAGGCCGTCAAATCATCCAAAGTCATTTATGCAACTTCTGCAAGAGAAAGAAGCATTGAATGGCCCATAGTGTCTGTAAAGGAAGCATCTCAAGAAATCCATCAACTTGCTAATGAGGAGATTAATGTTTCTATTTTGTTTGGCCGAGAGGACAGGGGGCTCACCAACGAAGAACTCCAAATGGCTAATAAACATTTAATCATTCCAGCTGATCCTGAATATCCTGTGTTAAACATCGCCATGTCTACCCAGGTTGTTTGTTATGAGTTGTTTCAAGCTACCCAACAAGAGCCTCTGGCGCCTTGGAAAGATTTTCCTGAATATACGGCTGAAGAGTTAAATCATTTGATTAATCATTTCAATGAAACAGTCGAAGCATTGGATTTGGTTGATAAAAAAAACCCCAAACAGATACTAACCAGAATGGAGCGAATGTTTCGGAGACTTTACCCCGATCAGATGGAAGGAAACTTTCTTCGAGGCTTTTTAAAAGCTGTTAATAAGAGGATTAAATAAATCTATAGGTCTTTTCATTAAAGCTTTTAGCTTTTATAATTCCCGCAATCTAGTCCCGTTCGTCTAGAGGCCTAGGACACCGGGTTTTCATCTCGGCAACAGGGGTTCGACTCCCCTACGGGATGCCAATTTCTCTAGAAGCCCACAATAGTGGGCTTTTTTAATAGACATTGTGCTTATATCTTTCTTATATTTATTGGTCTCTTTCCAAATAAAGATTATTAATCTTTCTCAATAACTCAGTTAGCTGTATTTTTTTACTAGAGCTACCTGTTTGTTGAATAAGCTCTGAATTAATCACAAGTAATTCAGTATGCTTTTGCAATTGTTCGTTTAGATTCTTGTCTATTAGCTTCTTTCTACGCTCACTTAAATATTCCATCTAACAATGCTCCAAAAACAATTAGTCGATTGATTTCAAGGGTTTCTTGTCTCTCAATAGAGTTATCAAAGGTATAAAAAGAGGCCATGTCTTATGATAGTGCTTTGGAAATAATCGCTGAGATAGATCTAATAGTTTTGCGTCTAAGCCAATAAAAATCCTAGTCTTATTTTTCTTTACCCCATTGAGAATTATTTTTGCAGCCTTGCTTGGATGCATTCCACCTTCTTTAAAAAGCTCTCCCATTTCTTGCTGTGTTTTTGGGGCATTCCTAGTAAAGATAGATGATCTGGCTTCATTGTCCTTAAAATCTTCATCACTCATTCTGGCTGTTGCGGCAATATTTGTTCCAATGTGCCCTGGGTGGACGCAGTGAATTTGCAAATTGGGGTTTGTCTGTTTCATTTCCAATGCAAGACTTTCGGTAAACCCCCTGACCGCAAACTTGGTTGCATGATAGACAGACTGTCCTGGCACAGCCACCATTCCAAAGATTGAGGAGGTATTGACAATTGCTGCCTCTGAGTTGTTTACCAGATGGGGTATGAAAGCTCTTGTACTATTAATCACACCATCAAAATTAATACCCATGACCCAGTCCCAATTATCTTCTTTCATGTCTTGAAAATGAGAGCCAGCAGTAACACCGGCATTATTAAAAACCATATCTACTTTTCCATGTTGATCGATAACTTTTTGAGGCAGAGCTTCAATAGCTTCTTTGTCAGAGACATCTAAAATATGTGATGAAACTGCAACATTAAATTTTCTTAGCATTGCTGATGTTTCACTTAAGGTTTTCTCATTTACATCGCAGATACAGACATCAGCGCCATCTTTAGCAAGCAGTACGGCCAGGTATCTGCCCATCCCAGAGCCAGCCCCAGTAATTACAGCTACCTTATTTTTAAAAGTTTTCATTTATATTAATAATAATTCCTGTTGGATGGTCTCATCAAGCAAGGGCAAAACTTCTGCACTTTTTAAGTTCTCTTCTAACTGCTCCATTTTAGATGCCCCAAGAATTACAGTTGAAACATTTTTATTTAACAGACACCAGGCAATAGCCAATTTAGACATACTAACATTTAATTTTTCTGCAATAGGTACAAATGATGCGACCCTTGTCATTCTTTCTTTACCGCGATCAGACTCAACCATGCCTTTTTTGAGCCATTCATAACCTGAGAGAGAAGCTCTTGACCCTTCAGGAATTCCCTCTAGGTATTTTCCTGTCAAAGCTCCAGAGGCTAGAGGTGACCAAATTGTTGTTCCAAGACCATATTTCTTGTAAAGGGAGTCATATTCTTTTTCGAATCTATCTCTATCAAGAAGATTGTATTGAGGTTGCTCCATTGAGGGTGGAGTTAGATGATTTGTATAAGCAAATTCATAGGCTTCTGAAATCTCCTCTGCACTCCATTCAGATGTTCCCCAGTAAAGCACTTTTCCCTGAGTAACTAGATTATGCATTGCCCATACAGTCTCGCCAATTGGGGTTTCAGGATCTGCCCGATGACAAAAATAAAGATCTAAATAATCAACCTGCAACCTCTCCATAGCTTGATGACAGGCTTCTGTTATATGCTTTCGACTGAGCCCTATTTGAGTAGGCAGGGGATTTTCTCTGGCACCAAAAAATACTTTTGAAGATACACAATAAGAATCTCTTGGGTTGCTGAGCGCTTTCAGCGCTTTGCCCATAACTACCTCAGATTCTCCTCTCTCATACCCCTCGGCATTGTCGAAAAAGTTAACACCTGCATCCAAGCAAGTTCCAAACATCCTCTCAGCTAAGTTTGCATCTACTTGCTTGTTAAATGTTACCCAAGACCCAAAGGATAATTCGGAAACTTTTAATCCTGATCTGCCTAAATTTCTAAATTGCATATCATCTCCCCAGTAATATTCTTTTTAAAATGCTGTTATATGATTATTCCGATTGCTGAGAGATACAGTTTATTTTGAAGACCTAGACACTGCAAACTAATTTTCCAAGCAAGCCATTGCTTGTAAAAATTTTTTTATTATCTCTGGTGTTCGTTTCAAGTAACTTAAACTCAATCGAGTTATCTGAGCTGTTAATCTGCGCAATTGAGCCTTCGCTGATGGTGTCCTTCCCTTTGTTAACAATAAATTTTTTTACATCTAGGTTTAAGGTAATTTGATACTTATTTTTTATTTTATCAATGCAGTCTATGGTAAATTCATTTTGCTCATCAGCAAGAACTCCTAAGCTTCCAGCGGCCAATAACAAAATAAGGGTGCTTTTCATTTATTCCTGAGTAATTTTTAGCTGAAGAGTTGAGCTAGCTTCAATTATTCCACCAATATTTTTTGCATTAATGTAGCCAATGCTTTGCAAGGCTTTCTCCGCTTTGCCTGACCTGTTACCACTTCTGCAATATAAATATATTGTTTGTTCTTTATTTGTAGTAACAAGCTCTATTTTTTCTAAAATCTTATCTAGAGGAATATGAATCGCTGTTTCAATATATCCATCATTCCATTCGGCATCTGTTCTTACATCGATAAGAATTGGATCGGCTGGCTGAGTTTCTTGATGTTTTGTTTCTGCAAAAACTCCAAAGCTTACAAGGATCATCAATGTGAGGAGGGTATTTCTCATAATAATTTTTTACTCAATGCGATACATAATAGTTTGCTTGCCATCTAAGAAATTTGCTTCGTCATTCCTGATAGCCTCAATAACCTCTGCATGCGTTCCTCTTTCAAAGAATTGATTTAAACCTTCATCATCATCAAAGGTTAGCTCTGTTATGACGTTAAATAGGCTGTGCCCACCATCTGATTCCAATGGCAAGGCATCATTCAGCATGCTAGCCTCCAAAAGATAGGTTCTTTTATAACCCGTTATGGTTGGAAAAATACTCTCAATTAGCGGCACATGGTTTTCTTCATAATAGGTTTTAAAATCCTCTTCAGAGATTGAAGGCTTTTTACAGATCAGCGCAATAAGTTTTGGCATATCTTTATGTTAACAAACAATTTCAAAAAGCATCAAACAAGATGTGCATATAAATATTATATGTGTAACTATTAAGTGTTAAAGATTGTTTCTTGCATCATTATAATGGCACGGAGGTAACATTTTTTGTGAAAACAGATATAGATATAGCCAGAGAAGCAGAAATCATGGCAATTGAAACCATTGCTACTAAATTAGGCATTGAAGATAAGTATTTAGAGCAATATGGCAAATATAAGGCCAAGGTGAATCTTTCAATCATTCCTGAAAAATTAAAAGATCAGAAAGATGGCAAATTAATTTTAGTCACCGCCATTTCACCAACCCCAGCTGGCGAGGGTAAAACTACCACGAGCGTTGGTCTTGTAGATGGCCTTAATTATATTGGTAAAAAAGCGATGATTTGCCTGAGAGAGCCAAGCTTAGGCCCATGCTTTGGTATGAAGGGTGGTGCGGCTGGCGGAGGATTTGCTCAGGTCATCCCTATGACAGATATTAATCTGCATTTCACTGGTGATTTTCATGCAATTGGAGCTGCTCATAATCTATTGTCTGCCCTGATTGATAACCACATCCATTGGGATAATCAGTTAGATATTGATCCCAGGAGAATTACTTGGAAGAGAGTGGTTGATATGAATGATAGATCTTTAAGAGAGATTACATGTGGCCTTGGCGGGGTGGGCAATGGCATACCTAGGCAAAGTGGTTTCGATATAACGGTTGCTTCAGAGATCATGGCAGTGTTCTGCCTAGCATCAGATATGGATGATCTAAAAATGAGAATAGGAAATATCGTTATAGGCTATACAAGATCTAATGAGCCTGTAAGAGCAAAACAATTAAAAGCTGACGGCGCAATCGCCGCATTATTGAAAGATGCATTTCAACCAAACTTAGTTCAAACCCTTGAGAATAATCCTGCATTTATTCATGGCGGACCTTTTGCTAATATTGCGCATGGCTGTAATTCAGTTGTTTCAACCAAGACAGCATTAAAACTTGCTGATTATGTTGTTACGGAAGCTGGATTTGGAGCAGACCTAGGAGCTGAGAAATTTTTCGATATTAAGTGCAGAAAATCAGGCCTAAAACCTGACGCTGTTGTCTTGGTTGCCACCACCAAGGCCTTAAAAATGCATGGCGGCATTAAAAAAGATGATCTTGGTTCAGAGAACGTAGATGCCGTAATCTTAGGCTGCAAAAATCTTGAAAGACACATTGAAAATATTGGAAAATTTGGAGTCCCAGTTATTGTTGCAATCAATGACTATGTCAGTGACACAGAAAAAGAACACGCTGCAATTATTGATTACTGTAAAAATATTGGCGTTCAGTGCAAAATTTCCTCTCATTGGGAAAAGGGTGGCAAAGGTGCTGCGGATCTTGCAGAAGAGGTTGCTAAAATTGCCGATTCAAATTCTGCTGATTTCAAAACTTTATACGATAATAAAATGTCACTGTGGGATAAAACTCAATATATAGCACAAAATATTTATGGCGCTGCAGAAATAATTGCTGATAAAAAAATAAGAAATCAATTTCAAAAATTAGAAGACGATGGATTTGGTGAATACCCAATATGCATGGCCAAGACTCAATACAGCTTTTCAACAGACCCATTATTAATGGGCGCTCCATCGGGGCACGATGTTCCAATCAAAGAAGTCCGCTTATCGGCAGGTGCAGAATTTGTTGTGGTTGTTTGCGGTGAAGTGATGACCATGCCAGGGTTACCTAGAATACCGGCTTCGGAGAATATAGATGTTGATGATAACGGACTGATTCAAGGATTATTTTAAAAGGAGAAAAAAATTTGGTATCGCCGGACCAGCAAAACTTCAAACGTTATTAAAATTTTCTATTGAGTGTGGAATAGGTGCTTCCATGAAAATTCTCACGAACAGAGCAAAGGATATAACAAAACTATTACTGCCATACAAACCCACACAGATCCTCAATGAATTAGCTGCATACAAATCTGAGGATCCTGAATTAAATATTGAGCAAGTCCATTTTTTTCCATTGGGTGGAATAAAAAAAACAGCTGATTGGGTAGCTGAAGTCCAGAGCCCATAATCCCAAATTATAGATTTTTTCAGAGTCAAAACTATCTATTTTATTAAAAGAAACCGTGATAGCATTCTCAAATGTCGAACTCATCACAAATAGTTTTCGGTCCTCGAGTTAGAAAGTCACCATTCTTTTTGTCAACCATGAAATATGGTGCAAAAGCTTTCACGGTTTATAACCATATGTATTTACCTGTTAGCTATGAAGGAACTACTAAGGATTATCACAATCTTTTGAATGGAGTGCAGTTATGGGATGTAGGAGTCGAACGACAAATTCAAATCAAAGGTCCTGATGCTGAGGCATTGTCACAATTTCTGACACCAAGAAACATTAAAAAATGTGCAATAGGGCAAGCTATGTACGCACCTTTTTTAGATTTTAATGGAGGGTTTTTGAATGATCCTGTGATGTTAAAGATTGCCGAGGATTGCTACTGGTTTTCTATTGCAGACGGAGACTCTCTCTTATGGGTCCAAGCCATAGCAGAAGGATATAAATTTGTCGCAGAGGTTACTGAGCCTGATGTCTCACCCCTTCAAGTTCAAGGCCCTAATTCAACAGAATTGATGGCCAAAGTTTTTGGAGATTGGGTGCATGACTTAAAGTTTTATAGATTCAAGGAATTTAATCATGAAGGCATCCCAATGGTGATTGCAAGAATGGGTTACAGCAGAGAACTATGTTATGAGATATTTCTTCAAGATCACTCCCTGGGGGACAAGTTGTGGGAGACTCTTTGGAAAACAGGACAAGATCTTAATATTTCTGCAGGTGGGCCAAATATTATTCTTCGATTAGAGGGTGGAATATTTAGCTATTTAGGAGATTTGGATAGATCTAATAATCCATTCGAAGTAGGTTTAGATTGGATGATAGACCTTGATCAGGAAGATGATTTTATTGGCAAAGATGCCTTGAGTGAAATAAATGTTAAAGGCCCAGAAAAAAAATTGATGGGCGCTGAGATTTATGGTGATGCAATAGAGAGTTCAAATGAACATCAGTTCCCTGTTTTAATTGATGGGAAGGTAGTTGGCTCTATGAATGCAATGGCTTATTCTCCAAGACTGGATAAGAATTTATCTTATGTATTTCTAGATATAGAGCATGCTCAGGCTGGAAAAGAAATAATTATCTCTGCACCTGAGGGAGACCTCAAAGCAAAAGTAGTTGATTTACCTTGGTTGCAGAGGGTAAAAAAATGAGTCCAGAATTTTTTTAACTAACCGTGTATTTCTATTCAGTCAATCTCCTCTGATGTCTTTAAAACACAACCACCAAGCTAGAGATGCATAATAAAACTTCAGCTTTAACTTTATTCCTGATTTTCTTTTTTATAGATAGTTTTTATCTTAATCACATATCAGCTCAAAACCATAACCCTGTTGTCCAAATTGAAAATGTAGAAATTGTTGGCAATCAAGAAAGTGATAATGTAGATTCTTTTTTAGGCATCCCTTTTGCAACGCCTCCTGTTGGGGATCTCAGATGGGTCGAACCCCAGGCATATAAATTTTCAGAAAAAGTTTTCAATGCTCAGGAATTTCAGCCTGCATGTATGCAGGGCCCCAGAATTGTGAATTGGTATAAAAGATTGATCTCTGATTTTGATGGGGATGAAAAATCTTTTCCAGAACCAGTCTTTAGCGAAGATTGTTTGTATTTAAATATATGGCGTCCAAAAGTTATTGATCAAGCTAAGGCGCTTCCGGTATTAGTTTATATTCACGGTGGCAGCAATATTGCAGGATGGTCATATGAACCAAATTATCATGGGCATAATTATGCTGAGCAGGGTGTAATCCTTGTAAGCATTCCTTATAGACTTGGAGTCTTTGGATTTTTAGTTCATGAAGATTTTGATGAGAAGAATTTTGCCTTGCTAGATTTAATAAGCGCACTTCAATGGATAAATAAAAATATTCAGTCTTTTGGAGGCAATCCAAATAATATTACAGTAATGGGAGAATCTTCTGGTGCGAACAATATAAATTTTCTTATGGCATCACCTCTTTCAAAAGGTCTCTTTCAAAGAGTAATTCATCAAAGCGGGGGATCGTCAATCTCATTTCCATCCGATATCAGCGTTGATTTTAAACTTGGTAAAAAATTTGAAGAGAGCCTAACTGTTGGTAAAAAAGTTGAAGACACCAAAGACTATCTGAAAAGTTTATCTTCAAGTGAAATAACCAACGCAGCAAGCAAGATATATGATGGACATTATTTTGCTCCAGTAGTTGATGGCAAAGTTTTGTTAAGACCCCTAAAAGAATCTGTAAATAGCGGGGATATTCATCCTGTTGATTTGATGATTGGCTCTAATCGGGATGAGTGGTCTTTGTATTTTGATGGTGAGGCAGATGTAGATGCTTGGCTTGAAGAGGAAACCAGTAAAAAAGATTCTGAAGAGCTGAAATCTATATTGCAAGATATTGAGAGTCCAATCAGGAAGCTCGACCTTCTAATTACGGCAAAAAATTATGTTTGCCCATCTTTAAAATTAGCCAATGAGACTAGAAAAAATAATAAAAATGCATGGGTTTATAGTTTTGAAAGAGTTAGACCGGGTGAAAAAGCCTTAAAGTATGGAGCCTTTCATGGCGCAGAATTACCTTATGTTTTTGATACTCATGACGAATGGCTGCCCTTTGATGAGATTGATAAAAACTTAACAAAGATTATGCTTGCTTATTGGGTTGAATTTGCAAAATCTGGGAATCCAAACTCAACTACAAGTCCTTCATGGCAGATATTTTCTCCTGAAATTCAAGAAACTCAAATTCTTGGAGACAATATATATAATTCTACTCACCCAAGCAGAGAGCTTTGTGAGGTAATTTTTGCCATAGATTAATAAATTAGACATCTCTAACTGAGATGTACATCATGCCAACAAAAACTAATAGAAGTGGAATGGAGGATATCAGCAAGATATTTTTTGTAAATTCTAGCCCATCAACAAATAGAAATAATCCAGGTAAAAGCATTAATAATGATGCAAAAATTATCCTTAACAGAAAATCTGGATTTTGCTTTGCAGATTTCATTCCGGCAGAAGCCAAAACATATGCGCAGGAGTCATATGTTGTGCAAAGAAATATCAACATCACTATAGAGTAAAGACATAAAAAAATATTTTCGAAAGGAAGTGTTTGAATGATCGCAAGTATTGCTTGATTAGCATTCCCATCTGAAACTAACCTAGGTATATCCATCTCATTGCTCGAAAACAATATATATGAATAGTTTCCAATTATTAAAAAATGTAATATTGAACCCAATGCTCCAATAAACATTGTTCCTAGTATTAATTCTCTTAGCGTCTTACCATTTGAAATGCTTACAATAAAACTTCCCACAAATGGAGATAAGGCAAGCCACCAAGCCCAATAGAAAACTGTCCAATCTTGCACAAAATTATCCCCATTGTAAGTACTCATTTTTAAAAAATTTTTTACAAGAGCGCCTAGAGACTCTGATGATAAATTCAATATTTCTTTTGTAGGTCCAAGCATTAAAAATGCACTTAGAAGAACAAAAACAAAGAAAATATTTATAATGCTTAACCTTTTTATGCCTTTAGATAATCCTAAGATGCTAGAAGAGCAGACAATCACAAAACAAATCAATAAGACTATTAATTCTGTAAAAGAGGAACTTTTAATATCAAACACATTAGATATAAACACAGCAATTAATGGAAAAGAAACTCCAATTGCTATGGCTGCACCTGAAATGATGCTGATAATAAAAATAAAATCTAAAAATAAGCCTGCGAATCTTTTAAATATGTTGTTTGGATTTGGAAAAAAAATACCACTAAAAGTGAGACTGGTTTCAGGATTTTTATTTAAGCTCACAGCGAACGCAAGAGCAGGAATTGTATAAATTGCCCATCCAGTAAGACCCCAGTGAAAATTTGAGTAAGTCCTTGAGAGTAGACTTTTTTGATCAAGGTTATCAACTAAGTTGAATGGAGGATCATTAAAGTAGTAAGCCCATTCAATTGGAGACCAATACAGAATTGATGCACCCATACCAGCTGTAAATACCATAACTCCCCATGACAAAAGAGAATACTCATCTCTGCCATCGATCTTGATTTTTGTCGCACCTTTATTAGAGACTGCAAAAGTGATCAAAAATACAATTAATGCTAACGCACCATATTGAAAAGTTTTCTCAAACTTTAATGCTAAGAACGAATAGGCGCTAGACAGTTGTTTGGATGCGCTAGAGGGATCTAAGAAGGAATATATAAAAATTCCAATGACTGCAATCAAGATAACTACAATGATTGATATGTTCCAGTCTTTGTAATTCAACATTATTACAGTATATTATAAAAACATATTTAATTTTGGGGAATAAATAATGGACATATTTAGATTAGAAGCACTTAACAAAGCGGCACTTTCAGCATCGAGGGTAGCTTTTGTTGGCTCATCAGTTCTTTTTGCTACTAGCGCTACTGCAGATGAGCAACTGGAAGAGGTCGTCGTAACAGCTCAAAAGAGAGAGCAAAATGCTCAAGATATTCCCATGAGCATTTCCACATTAGTGGGCGAGACCCTCAACGAGCTAAATATTAAAGATTTCGCAGATTACGTACTACAACTTCCCTCAGTCTCTTCGGTTCAAAGAAGACCTGGAATGGGTCAAATTTTTATGAGAGGCATATCTGATGGCGGTAATACAAATCAATCGCTCCAAGGGCCTGCTGTTGCCATATATCTTGACGAGGCTCCTGTTACAGCCATTGGAGATAATTTAGATGTACATATTTATGACATTAATAGGATAGAGGTTTTAAGTGGTCCGCAAGGGACTCTTTATGGGGCATCCGCTCAAGCAGGAAACCTTAGAATAATTACTAACAAACCAACAGACGAATTTGACTCAGGGGCTAATTTTAGTTTATCCACAACTGATGGCGGTGAGCCAAGCAATCTTGTGGAGGGCTTTGTAAATATTCCTCTTTCTGATAATGCTGCTCTGAGAATTGTAGGCTTTAGCGATAATGAGGGCGGTTATATTGATGCTGTCAGCGACTCAATTACTTATCCTTTGAGTGGAATTACACGAACGAATGAAGGCTATGTAAAAAGTGATTTTAATAAAGCCATGACCAAAGGTTATAGGGCTGCTTTAAGAATTGATTTAAGTGATTCCTGGACGCTTGATGCTAATGTGATGGGTCAGCAAACTGAAACAGATGGAGTTTGGGATCATGAGCCAGAGAGACTGGGCAAATACAAAGTTGGAAGATTTTTTGAGGATTCTCAAGACGATGATTGGACTAAATTTTCAGCCACTATAACTGGGGATATAGGCTTTGCCGATCTTACCTTCACAACCTCAGCCTTAGACAGAGATTTTGAAGTATTGAGTGATTATTCTCATTATTCTATTAATGGTTCTGTTGAAGGGTATTACACTTGCTATACATATTATTTTGGTGATTGTGTTGATCCTAGCATTCAATTTCAGAATGATACAACCCAAGAAGTTACTACACATGAATTAAGAATAGCATCGAAGGATAACGCAAAACTTAACTGGATTTTGGGTACTTTTTATAACGAAAGCGATCTAAAATATAATTCTCAATGGCAAGTTCCAACCATTAACCCTGCTGCGGCAGTTCCAACGACTAAAGATCTATATTTTCAGACAGATCAAACAAGAGTGGATGAAGAAACAGCCCATTTTGGTGAATTATATTACCAGGCCACAGACAAACTTCTCCTGACATTAGGACTTAGAAAATTTGAAAATGAAACAAAATTAAAGGGTTTTGTAGGGACCATATGGTGGCCAAATTCCTTATATGGCAGCTCAACACGACCTGATAATGTTAATTCAAGTTTTAAAGGTGACGACAGCACAAAAAAAATAAATCTTTCATATGACATAAACGATAAAACCTTAGCTTATGTAACATTCTCAGAGGGCTATCGACCAGGGGGAGCAAACAGAACCATGCAATTAGGAGCTACATACGAAGCTGATTTCTTAGAAAACAGAGAAATAGGCATCAAGCATACATCCTCTGATGGAAAATTCAGGCTTAATGCTGCCAGCTACCAAATGGATTGGGATGATATTCAATTAGGTTTTTTTGATTCAAGCATATCTAAGTTAGGACTTGTAGATAATGTTGGCAAAGCTGAAAGCAACGGCTTTGAACTTGATGCAACTTACTTGATGAGTGACAGGTTACAGGTATCTGTTGCTTATTCAGATAATGAGGCCACTTTAAAAGAAAATTATTCATATAAAGGCGCGGTCGAGGCAAGAGCTGGACAAGATCTGCCTTTTACTCCGGATACAAAATATACACTCAACATCTACTATGATCATAGCGATACTGCCTTTGGCCAAATTAATTATGTTAAGACAGACTCGATGTGGAATGATCTATTTTATGACGACAGAGAGAGTCAAGATGCATATGGCATTGTTAATGCATCGTGGACGTTGGTTAGGGATAATAAATTGATACAAATTTTTGCTGAAAATCTTACCAACGAAGCTGCTGAATTATTTATTAATAGTGAAGATATTCAAAGACTTACAACTGTAAATAGACCTCGAACTATTGGAGTTAAGTTCAGCTGGAAGCTAAAAAAATAAGAATTACAGCTGTAACCCCTATTTAATTAAAAGGGACATCTTTGTGGATAGTCAATTCAATGATTCTGTTGCGGATGAACTTTATGACGCAGCAAAACTCATCTCCCAAAATCGCTACAAAAAAGCAGAGCCTATCTTAAGAGATTTTTTAAATGAGAATCCTCTTGATGTAAACGCAATGAGGCTTCTTGCAGATGTTGGTATTGAATTCCGCGCATATAAAGAAGCAGGTTACCTTCTTAATAGGGCTCTTGATTTAGCTCCTAACTTCCATCATGCTCGTTTTAGTTACGCAAATCTTCTATATAAAAGACAACTTCCAGAAGAAGCCCTTTTGCAAATTGAAATACTCCTAAAAGAAGATCCTGAAAACATACAATGGCTTTCATTGAAAGCGGTAAATTTTGCATTAGCAAATCAACACGAAAAAGCAACAGAATTATTTGAGCTCATTATTCAAAAATATCCAGCTAATAATCAAATCTATCTAAGTTATGGGCATGCATTGCGAGCGGTTGGAAGAATTCCTGAAGCAATAGCTGCATACAAAAAGGCCATTTCATTCAAACGAGGTGTAGGTGAGGCTTATTGGAGTTTAGCAAACTTAAAAACTTTCGTATTTTTAGATGAGGACATAGAGTCCATCAAAGCAATGCTTAATGATAAAAACTGTAATTTTGAGGACTACTATCATTTACTTTTTGCATTTGGAAAAGCTTTTGAAGATAAGGGAGAATACCAAAAGTCTATGGCAGCTTACATAAAGGGCAATCAGATAAAAAGTAAGCAAGTTCCATGGAAACCTCAACAATTTAATCAAGAGTGCAGCAAAATAAAGAATTTCTTTACAAAAGAATTATTTCAAACATTGCAACCATGTGGCTCAGAAGCCATTGATCCAATTTTTGTTGTTGGCTTGCCTAGATCTGGCTCAACACTTATTGAGCAAATTTTGTCATCTCATTCATTGATTGAAGGCACAACTGAATTGCAGAATATTATTGCTTTATCTAGAAAGATAGGAGAAGTGGACGGAACAAATCAAGACTCAGAATCAAATTATCCAAAAAAACTTCAATCTATTAGAGCGAAGGTTTTTAAAGAAATGGGAGATGCATATATACAAAATACTCAAAGTCAGAGAATTAAAAATACACCTTTTTTTATAGATAAAATGCCTAATAATTTTATCCACATTGGTTTAATACAATTAATTTTACCTAATGCAAAAATCATTGATGCAAGAAGAAATCCAATGGATTGTTCATTTAGCTGTTACAAACAACTCTTTGGTTCGGGTCAAGGATTTACTTATTCCCTTAATAGGATCTCAAATTATTATTTAGACTATCTGGAGATTATGGACCACTGGGATGAAGTTCTTCCCGGAAAAATTCATAGAGTTCAGTATGAAGACATGATCAATAATACAGAGGACGAGATACGCAAATTATTAGATTACTGTGGAGTGAACTTTGAAAAAGATTGCTTAAATTTTTTTAATAATAAAAGAGCAGTTAGAACTCCTAGCTCAGAGCAAGTCAGACAACCTATATATAATTCTAGTGTTAAACATTGGAAAAATTTTGAGCCATATTTAGAGGATCTAAAAAAAGTATTTATTCAAAATAAAGTTAGATTTTAGATATTGAGCATGCTAAGAGTGGGCAAGAAATAACTATATCTTCTCCAGAGAAAGAATTCATAGCAACAAAAGTTGATATTCCATGGTTAACTAGGGCCCGAGACTAGTTAAGAGCGAACCCTGCTATTATCAGGGTCATATATAGACCTCTTGCCAACTATCTAAACGGTCATTGGGTAAACACCATCACCATCTTCATTAAAGTACTCCAGCGTCAGCGCCTTTCCTTGTATAGCAATATTTTTAGGTAGGTAACCCATGACCACATGTTTTTTGATGGATGGGCAATAGGACATGCTGGTGCTGTAGGATCGACGGCCCTTGGTATCTACCGGCACTTCCCCTGTATCAGGGTCAATGATTGGCGAGATTCCCACTGGATATCGCAACTTACCCGACACATTTAGACTATCTAGTGTCATAATCTAGATAAACAATTATTAAAACCAGAAGATATTGCTTTAATTAAATAATAAAAACAACTTACCCATGGGAATTATTAAAGCAACGAATTTAGAAAAACATTATCCCAACCCTGAGAATCCACTGGTGACTTTTGCTGCTGTTAATGATGTAAGTCTAGACATTGAGCCAGAAGAAATTTTTGGCTTATTAGGTCCAAATGGTGCTGGCAAAACAACTACCCTAGAGATGATTGAAGGTCTCACAAGCATTGATAAGGGCAATGTATTCATTGATGATATTGATGTAAGGAAGCAGCCTTATGCAGTAAAAAAGATTATTGGCGTCCAACTTCAATCTAATGAGTATTTCGATAGATTGAATTTATCTGATTTACTATTACTTTTTGCTAGCCTCTACGCAACCTCCATTGACCCTAAAGCCTTGCTAGCGAAAGTTAATTTAGAAAATAAAATTAAAGCTAAGCCCGATGATTTATCTGGCGGGCAAAAGCAACGATTTTCAATTGCGTGTGCATTGGTAAATAATCCCAAAATTCTATTTCTTGATGAGCCTACCACAGGGTTAGACCCCCAAGCCAAAAGGAATCTTTGGAATTTAGCTAAAACTTTAAATGCAGAGGGCATGACTATTGTTTTAACAACCCACAACATGGAAGAGGCAGAATACCTATGTGATCGCATTGCAATAATGGATCAGGGATCAATCATTGCTCAAGACACACCTCAACAGCTTATTTTAGATTACGCACCCGAGCCACCCGAAATACCACTGCGAGGCAATATTGAAGATGTGTTCCTTGCTTTAACTGGCCATGGATTAAGAGATTAAATATGTTTACAAAATCTCAACTTCATCTTGCAAAAACTTTTATCAAAATTTACTACAGAGATCGGCAGTCTCTGGCATTTAGCTTAATGTTTCCATTAATTTTTACAGGAATATTTTTATTTTCTGGTGGAGAGCCGGATCCAACAGACATAGGCTTAGTTAATCAATCGCAAAATGAACTATCCATAAGGTTTGTTGAATTAGTTAAAGAAAAAGACATCTTTGCAGTTACTGAAGGGAGTGAGGCTGATCTAAGAGAGCAACTTATCAAAGGCGATTTAACAGCACTGATTATCATTCCAATTGACTTCAATCAATCCAATACAGGTAGATTGCGTTTGCTGCTTGATGCTTCTCAAGTTAGACAAGTCGACGCAATAAGAGATTCTTTGGACTCACTGTTGCTTTCGATTGAAAGAGAGTTAAGAGATACGCAGCCATTGTTTAAATTAGAATTGGAGGATGTTAAGGCTCGACCCCAGCGTTACATAGATTTCTTGCTGCCAGGAATTTTAGCTTACATGTTAATGAACTTATGTATTGCTGGCAGTGGATATAACCTTGTCGAATATAGGAGAAGGGGGATTTTAAAAAGATTATTTGTAACTCCCATCAAGCCAAAAGATTTTATAATTTCTATCGTTTTGGCAAGAATGTTTATTGTAATAATCCAGCTTTCTGTGATTCTTGCTTTAGCTATTGGGCTGCTTAAAATCAATGTTCTCGGTGGCCTTTATTCACTGTTTGGAGTGATTGTCCTCGGTGCATTTATTTTTCTTTGCATTGGGTTTTTTCTTGGTAGTCTTGCTAAAACTCAAGAGGCCATTCGGCCAATTGCATTGCTTTTTACACTTCCTCAATTAATTCTTTCTGGAATTTTTTTTCCAATTTCATCTTTACCCATGTTGATACAACCTATTGCTCAAGCACTTCCTTTAAGTGTTATTGCTTCATCAATGAGAGCTATTGCAAATGATGGCGCATCATTGTTTGCAATACACTTTAATCTAATTGGCATTGTGGCTTGGATGTTTGTTAGTTTTTTTATAGCAACTAAATTTTTTGATTGGCAAAAAGTTGCATCTTAGTAATGCTTAAAGCACTTCCATATAATCTATTTATGTATATAATTGACAACGTTATCAATAAGAGACTAATTTAAGTTATGAAAAAAGAAGAACTAGTTGAAATCTTTTCCGATCTACACCCGGAGGATACTGCGGGCCATATGACTGGGGAGATTCATCTTGCTGATGGGAGAGTCATCAAAACAGATTCTCTTAGAGTTGATATGGACGGTGGTCGAATTATCTTATCTGAGAAAGACTCAGCTATGTATGATGCAAATAAGCGAAACTGGGTTCAGGAACTCATTTTTTACAAAAATAAAAAAAGAATATCTGCCTAAGTTTTTGCTATTTTATATTTAAAAACTTTCTTTATTTTTTTCTAATTCATATCCCATTTGAAGCAACATAGCATCTGACCAAGCTGGACCAATTAATGAAATTCCCACTGGTAGATTATTGATTGATGCTAACGGTATTGTGAGATGAGGATACCCAGCAATTGCAGCATAGGCTCCATTTCCATAACTCACTTGATCAGCCATAGCAGCATCATCGCCTCCCTCATAATCTATTTGCCAAGCAGGGTTTCTTGTTAGTCCAACAAAGCTATCAAGATCATTATTTTTTAGCAGCTCATCAAATTCATTTCGAACCTTTGCAACCATCTTAAGTGCCTTGAGATAGCTCTCATCATTTTCTAGGGCGGATATGCTTTTGTAGAAAATTTCTTGTTCAAAGTGAGGCATAACCTTTGCAGCGTTGGTTGAATTAAAATCAATCAATGATTGAAGGATTTATGATTTAAGGACATATTTTTAATTTCAAATTACAGCTAGGCATAATAAGGTAACAACAAAAAAACTTAAATACATGTCAATCAAGATATCATCATTCATTCATTGGCTAGGCTTTCTGATTTCATGTTTTATGCTTTTCATGGCATACCTTGATCCAAGCCAGGATGAAGTATTAATTCATATTATTGCTTCATCGATTCCCAGCACCTTAGCATGGCTGATTGCATGCCTCATTGGGGGTAGAAGGAATTATTTTCCTTTTATTTATAAGCAATGATAATCTGCATGAATGAAAGATAGTATTTTGCTCCCTGAAGATTGGGTTATTACCAAACTCGGAGGCTCTCTTGGCGCTGAGTTGAAGGGGCCATCGATTAAAAATATAACTAAAAAAGAAGTAAAACTTATCAAAGAGCTCTTAGCTGAGAATATGGTTTTATTTTTACCCGATCAATCACCAACCATTGAGGAGCATGTTGCATTTGGAGAACATTTTGGAAAATTAGAGGGTCATCCAAACCTAACCAATCCTAATATTAAGCATCCAAAAATATTTGAGCTCGCTGCTTCCAAGGGAGGGGTTGCGGATGAGTGGCACACTGACATGACTTTCTTAAAATCTCCACCGTTGATGTCTATTCTTCATATGGTTGAATGCCCTGAGGTGGGCGGGGATACCATGTGGACAAATTTATGCAAAGCTTTTGAATCTCTTTCTGAACCAGTGCAGGACTTATGCATGAGCTTATCTGCTTTGCATGATGCGGCCCCGCATTTTCGTCCGGAGCAAATGACCATTCATCCTGTTGTCAGGAAGCACCCTGATGGTAAAGGACCTGTTTTATACGTAAATGAACATTTCACAAGAAGAATTGTTGAAATGAGCATAGAAGAAAGTGACTTATTTTTAAATTTTTTAACTCAGTGGGTCAAGAAATCAGATTTTACTGTTCGACATAAATGGACAAAAGGAACCATTGCTATTTGGGATAATCGCTGTACACAACATTTTGTATTAAATGATTTCGTTGGTGAAAGAATTATTCAACGCGTTACTGTTATGGGTGACAAGATTGAGCCATGCAAAAAAAATACGTACAACCCCTGGACTAGGGATGGTAGGTATACAGCTAGAAGCAGATACGATTTTCCTTTAATGAATTTTCTTAAAGAAGAAAATGATAATTAAGCAGATATTTACTCTTGTTTGTAACAATAAATATTTACTAGGATGAGTATATGTTTTTAAACTCTGAAGCTAAGTTTACCGATGAACAAGAGCTGGCAAAGCTCCTCCTCGCAGAATCCTATTTTTTAGATGATCCAGAAATAAGTCGCAACACAGAGTCGATAATTCAATTTTGTCGAAATAATAAAAGTAAACGAACTAAGTTAGATGCTTTTATGGAGCAATATGGGCTATCTAACTCTGAGGGGATTGCTTTAATGTGTTTGGCTGAGTCATTGATGCGGATTCCAGACAACCAAACAAGAGATGAATTAATTAATGAAAAGCTAACTTCTGCCAAATGGTCTGAGCATTTAGGCAAGGCTGAGAGTTTTTTAGTTAATTCTGCAACTTGGGGTTTAACTTTTTCTAAGGAATTCTTAAAAGCCTCCTCTCACGCTAGTAATAATTGGTTAATTGCTCTTGGAAAAAAAATTGGTGAATCTTCTATCAGAGAGGCTGTGCAGGTAGCCATGCAAGTTTTAAGCAAAGAGTTCGTTTGCGCAGAAAGCATAAGTGAGTTAAATCATTCAGCTTGGTTGAAAGGGAATAGATGTTCTTTTGACATGCTTGGTGAGGCCTCTCGTAATGAGGATCAATCCATTCAGTATTTTGAATCTTATATGGAATCTATTCATCTGATCTCAAAAATAAATCTTGCTGAAGGTTTAAGCAATGGAATTTCTATTAAGCTGTCAGCACTTTATTCTAAATATGATGCTCTGCATGTTAGAAATGTAAATCAATTTTTACTCCCAAGGCTCAAAGATCTTATTGTGGATGCTGCAAAAAAAGATGTGGCTGTAACGATTGATGCAGAGGAGCAAGATCGCCTTTCAATAAGTTTAGACTTAATCGAAAGGCTTGCTTTGGATCCAGCAATTAAAGCTTGGCCTGGCCTCGGACTTGCAGTCCAAGCATATGGCAAACGATCACTTGCCATCATTAATTGGTTGAATAATCTATCCCATGACAGAGAAAAAATGCATGTTCGACTTGTTAAAGGGGCTTACTGGGATTATGAAATTAAAAATGCTCAAGTAAAGGGCCTCAAAGGCTATCCTGTTTTTACCAACAAGCAACTGACCGATCTTAATTATCTTGTAACAGCTAAGAAACTCATGGAATGTGGCAACTTAGATGCTAGTTTTGCTACCCACAATGCTCACTCAATTGCTTCAATCATGAGTTTGAGCGAGTCGAGCAAAAATAAAATAAAATTTCAGAGACTATATGGAATGGGAGAGCTGCTTTACTCCGCCTGTCATTCAACCTACAAGAAATTCCCAGACACAACTATTTACTGCCCAATAGGTCGTCACAAAGAATTGTTACCTTATTTGGTTCGAAGACTCCTTGAGAATGGCGCTAATAGCTCCTTTATTAATAAGTATTTAAATAACAACATAGCAGCGAAGAATCTAGCCCAGAATCCAGCAGATGCGATTAAAGAGAAGATAGATCATTTAGACCTATCAAATATAGAGCTGCCAAGCAATATATACCTACCACGAATTAATTCACAAGGATTCGATTTAAATGAGCAAGATTCCGTTCAGGAGCTCATGGACAAGGTTAATCAATTTTCTGCATTTAGTTTTCAAGCTTATTCCAAATCAATGTGTGACTCAGCCAAAAACCCTCCTCTTGAGATTATTTCCAAGTGCTCCAAACAAGTAATTGGAACACTGGAGGTGTGCAATCTAGAATCTGCTCAAAAACTGATGATTCACCCATCAAACAAATGGTCGAATTATTCAGTAGAGTCTCGGTTTAAGATTCTGAATGCTGTGGCAGATTTGTTGGAAGACCAACGCCCTAAATTTATCTATTTGTTGATGCATGAGGCTGGCAAAACCCTTGAAGATTCAATAGATGAAATGAGGGAGGCGGTTGATTTTCTTCGCTATTACGCGCAACGTGCTATTGATTTAAAACCTTTCAATCAAAGAGGCCCAACTGGAGAGGACAATATTTTTGAATATGGCCCAAAAGGGACGGTTTTATGCATCAGCCCATGGAATTTTCCTCTTGCGATAACAGTGGGACAAATTGCAGCAGCTTTGGCTGCTGGTAATACAGTTATTTCCAAGCCTTCAGAGCATACTTCTATCATTGCTTTTGAAGCTATTAATTTATTCTTAGATCAAGGCTTGCCTGAAGATGCTATTCATTTGTTTCTTGGTGATGGTGATATTGCTCAGGCAATTATTTTAAATCAGTCAATAGATTTGGTAGCTTTTACCGGCTCTTTAAAAACTGCAAAAATGATTCACCAAAGCTTATCCTCAAAAGCTGGAAAGATTGTTCCAATGATTGCTGAGACTGGTGGCTTAAACACAATGATTATTGATTCCAGCGCATTATTAGAGAGAGCTTGCGATGATATTATTAGATCAGCATTCAATTCAGCAGGTCAAAGATGTTCAGCTTTAAGACTTCTATTGATCCAGGAAGAAATCTATCCGCAACTAATGTCCATGTTAAAAGGAGCCATGAATGATCTTACCATCGGCGCTCCCAATGATTTGAATGCAGACGTAGGCCCAATTATCAACACTGATTCTCTAAATAAGCTTGAAAGTTATCTACATAAGATGAAATCTGAAGGTCATACTATCTTTCAGATAGCAAAAGATTGCATGCCTGACGATGGGTGTTTTCTACCTCCAACATTAATTGAACTTGAATTAAGCCTCATGCCTGATGAAGAGCAGTTTGGGCCTATTTTGCATGTAGCTTCATTTACTGAAGAAACTCTCATTGATGCGTTAAAAGAAATTGACTCAAAAGGTTTTGCTTTGACTTTTGGCATTCACACCAGAATTGATGCTAGGGCTCTGGAAGTTGCAAAACATACTTCAAGTGGAAATATTTATATCAACCGAGACATTGTTGGAGCCGTGGTTGAAACACAGCCTTTTGGAGGAAAAAATCTTTCAGGTTCAGGTTTTAAAGCCGGCGGCCCCAATTACTTGCTTCAATTTATGGATGAGAGAGTTGTGACAGTAAATACTGTGGCTATTGGTGGAAATATAGATCTTATTAATTTAAATGATGATAAATAATCCTAATCTTAATAGTTTGTTACATAAGGTGTTACAAAGCTTATATCTAAAAGGTTTTCAATAAAAAAACCGTTTTAAATTGGTAAAAATTAAAAAATTGTTGTATAAAGCACATTAATTCTATATCTATCTCAGGGAGATAATAATGTTAAATAAAGCTATAGGAGCAGCTTCAAGGCTGTCCCTAACAACAATTATAGCTGTAAGCACCATGCTTTCAGTTGGTTCATTTGCACAAGACAACGAATACGTAGAAGAAGTTGTAAGCATTGGTACTCGTGGTAAACCTAGATCAGTTTCTAGTTCACCAGTTCCTGTTGATGTATTAAGCGCTGAAGATATCAGCAAAACTGGTACAGATGACTTGCTGATGCAGCTTCAAGGAAGCGTTCCATCATTAAACGTCCATTTGCAGCCAATTAGTGATGCTGCGAGTATGATTCGCCCGGCTAATTTAAGAGGTCTTTCAGCTGACGCTACCTTAATTTTTACTAATGGAAAAAGACGTCATCATGCCTCCGTTATTGCTTTCCAAGGTGGTGGTGTTAACGATGGTTCTCAGGGTGCAGATATCTCTGTTATACCAGCGATTGCTCTAAAGAGAGTCGAAGTGCTTAGAGATGGCGCCTCAGCTCAATATGGTTCTGACGCTATCGCAGGTGTCATTAACTTTGTGCTCGATGATATTTCAGAAGGTGGAAGTCTTTCATATAAAATGGGTGAATACACTGAAGGGGATGGAGCTACAACCACTATCGCTGGAAAATATGGCATGCCTCTAGGTCAAGATGGTTTTGTAACAACAAGTTTTCAAATCAGACAAGCCGATGATACTTCAAGAAGCGAGCAAAGACCTGACGCTGCTGCTTTAATAGCTGCTGGAAATACTGCAGTTGCTAATCCAGCTCAAATTTGGGGTGCTCCTAAAATTGATGATGATGTTACATTTTTTATCAACTCAGGCGTCACTAATAGTGATGGTTCTGAGTCTTACATGTTTGGAAACTACTCTGAGAGAGACGTAGATGGTGGTTTCTACTACAGAAATCCAGATGGAAGAGACGGCGTTTTCACCATTGGAAATTACAGAGCTGTTGGAAATATTGATGGTACTTGTGCCTATGGTACTGGTGCATCAGGACAAGTTGACCCTTCAAATTATGCTGTAAGAGATGCGATTATGGCTGATCCAAGCTGTTTCTTGATGAATGAAATTGCACCAGGTGGGTATACACCAAGATTTGTGGGCAACATTACAGATACCTCACTTACTGTAGGTAGAAGAGGTGATATTACAGATGGCTTCCTAAGCGGCCACACATATGACCTAAGTGGATCAGTTGGTAGAAATGAAGCTGATTTTGGTCTTAATAATACTGTAAACCCTTCAATGGGTCCTGAAACTCCGCGTAATTTCTATACAGGTTCATACATTGAGCTTGAGAAAGTTTTCAATTTTGATTTAACAAGACAAGTTGATTCTATGACTGTTGCATATGGTGCTGAGTGGAGAGAGGAAACATTTGAAGTTATTTCAGGTGAAGAAGCTTCATGGAAGGCTGGTAAATATGCTCTTCAAGGCTTCAACGTAGGCTCTCATGGGTTTGCAGGATTTTCTCCTGATTCTCAAGGTGCTTTTACTAGAAGAAGTTACGGTTTATATGTTGATTTAGAAAATCAAGTTAGCGATCAATTGCTTTTAGGCGGATCTTTCAGATATGAAGACTACTCATCATTTGGAGATACGAATGACTTTAAATTAAATGCAAGATATCAACTTAATGACAATGTCGCATGGCGTTTTTCAACAGGCACTGGTTTCAGAGCTCCAACTCAGGGACAAGTAAACGTGGTTAATACCCAAACAACTCTTGTTGATGGTCAGTTAACTCAGGCCCAAACATTGCCTGGCTTTAAACTTGGTGCTGGACAGCTTAAGCCTGAAGAAGCGACCAATACTTCATTCGGTATTGTTTACAATGCTGGAGATCTTTCTGTTACAGCTGACTTCTTCTCTATCGAGCTTGATGACAGGGTAGCACTTACAAGTAATGCTGCTCCTACAGCTGCTCAGGTTGCTGCAATGGGCGCAGCAGGAATTCCAAATCCAGAGCTAATCGGCCAAGTTAATTACTTTACCAATGACTTTGATACAGAAACAACTGGTTATGACATTGTTGCTGTATATAGCACTGAATTATTTGGAGCTGATGCAGACATTAGTGCTGCTTGGAATCATACAGAAACAGAAGTAACAAACTCTGGAGCTGTAACTGGTGCTTCTAAGGTAAGACGTTTAGAAGAAGGTCTGCCTGAGGATAGAATGACAATTACTGTTGCTCAAACATGGAGCGATAAAGTCAGTTCGTTTGTTCGTGCGAATATGTATGGTGAGTACTATGCAGTTCATGCCGATTGGTTTGGAACAACTGCTGATGCTGAATGGACAGTTGATGCCTCTGTAAGCCTTCAAGTTACAGATAACTTTAGTGTCTCAGCTGGCGTTCAAAACCTTTTTGATACAGAAGCTCTTAAAATTGATGGCTCAGCTGGAGCTAAAGCCGAGGGCGTTCCTGGAAATGTGCTTGGAGGAATCTATTATGAAACTTCTCCATATGGCATCGAAGGTGCTTTCTGGTACGTTAAAGCTGGATACAATTTCTAAAACAGGTTTTTAGATTTAAAAAGGGTGCTTTTAAAGCACCCTTTTTTTTAGTTAAAAAATCATTCTTTGGATATTGAAGCTATAAGATAGAGACCCAATGAGACAGCTGGACCAATTCCAAATGCAAAGATTATTGTTGCAAGCCCAATTGTTCCTCCAAGGGCATAACCCATGGAGATAACTGTTATTTCTAATAAAACTCTTACCCAAGCAATTGGAAGATTAGTTATTTTTTGGAATCCAGTCATTAGTCCATCTCTGGGACCTGGGCCAAGATTTGCAATTAAGTAAATCCCACTTGCAATACCAACTACCAAAGTTCCTATAATGGCTTGGATTATTTGGATTGCATAGGTTTCTGGATGAGGAAGATAGGGCAGAGACCATTCAATTACCGCTGCAATAATAATGACATTTAATATTGTTCCAACTCCAGCTTGCTGCTTTAGCGGAATCCACAACAAAAGTACTCCGAGACTTATTATAAAAGTTAGAGCGCCAATACTTAGACCAGTTGTCATTGAAAGCCCTTCAGCCAAAACTGTCCATGGGCTCATTCCGGCTGATGCAGTAATAATAAGAGATTCACCCAATCCAAATAAGATTAAACCCAAACAGAGAATGATTACTGTCAGAGGTTTTGGTGAAAAATTTAATGGCTTTTCTGAACTCCACTCAGTGGTGGGTACAGACCTTATTGAAAATATTTTCATAACTAGGCTAAGTTAAGTTTTGATTTCGATAGTTTATGTCAAGGGATCAGAAAATGCTCATTTATACTAATAAATAAATCAGCATCTTAAGAATTCCAATATAATCTCCACAATGAATCAAAGTGATATTTCTCGAATTATAGAGATGGCCTGGGAAGATAGAACTCCCTTTGATGCCATTGAAATTCAGTTTGGGTTAAATGAGCAAGCCGTTAAGGAATTAATGAGAGCCAATCTAAAATCTACTTCCTATCAATCCTGGAGAAAAAGAGTTCATGGGAGAGCAACAAAACATTTAGCTAAGAGAAGTTTTAAGATAGGTCGGCATAAATCATATGATCAAAACAAAAATTAATTTTTACTTTATGCTTTTTTATCGCTAGTATAATTGTATTAACTTATAAGGAGCTATCAATGAAAAAAATTCTTTTATCTATCATTTTTATTTCAGCACTTTCAATTCAAGCAGGTCATCATGAGAAAGCCAATGATGCTAAATCAGTAGTGAAGCAAGCATATGCAACATTTGCTGCTGGTGATACCGAGGCCTGGGCAGCATTGCATGCAGATGATTTAATTTTTACAGTTTTTGGAGACATACCAACCAGTGGCAAGCATCTTGGTCCAAGTGCTGTGATCAAAAACGTCTTTGAACCAATTGCAACACATTGGCCAAATTTTAACATTCAACATAAAGCAATATATTCTGATGGAAACATGGTTTTTGTTCATTCTAATATGACTGCTGATGGCCTTGATACCGAGACATTGCACATGTTTAGAGTGGAGGGGGGAATTATTCAAAGTTTCACTGCATTTGATGACACCGGCTCAATGGCTGCAGCAGTAGTAAAATAGGATGCAATCTCAAATAAAAAATCTTGCAATAGTTTCAATTTTTATCTTTAGTATTAATATTTCAAGCATGCATCATGAAGAGGCAAAGGTTGCAGCCCAAGGAATGGTCTCCTCTGAGGTATTTGACCTTGCTGGTGAAATGGACTTGTATGTAGAGAGATATGATTCTTGTGGACCAGCTACCGGAGCAAAACACTTTCATCCATATGGCACTTTGGTATATGTTCTAGATGGAGAGACTTCTAGCATTGCTTCTGGTTCATATGAGCCAATCAGCAAGGATAATTATTGGTTTGAAAAGTCCAATTGGGTTCATGGAGGCGAAGATCCTAATGCTCCAGCTGTTGAGACTGATCAATGTGCAAAAATGCTCATTATACGAGTTGCCAAAAAGGGAGAGTCACCCACAGTTTTTGTTGATTGATATTTAATTTAGGCTTGCGTTAATTTTTGCCAGTTTTGCTGAGCCTGGACATAGCTCATCATCAGTAAACTGATTCAAGGGCTTATTGGTGATGTTTAATATCTCTGCATGATCTTTAACTTCAGGGTTGATATACAAAAGTCCAGTCAGCACTTTTCCATCTTTTTCAGCCTCATTTAACCTTTGCACAGCCTGGCCTTTATCTAGTGGATTATATTTTCTTGAAAGCTTCTCAAGAGTGAGCAATGCACCATCATGCAGTGGCACATCAACCTTAGTGCCTTCTCTATAGTTAGTTGTAATTTCTTGTCCAATTGGAACAAAATCAAGGCTCGAGACGGACTCATTATGCTCTCTAATATGGTCATAGCTTTTGGTTGAGCCAGCATGATTGTTGAATGTTACGCATGGTGAAATAATATCTATCAATGAAAATCCTTTGAATTTCATTGCTGCCTTCAAGAGGGGTACCAATTGATCTTTATCTCCTGAAAAACTTCTTCCAACAAATCCCGCTCCGAGTTGAATTGCCATTGCCGCAAGATCAATAGGAGCAAATAAATTTTCTTCGCCATACTTGCTTTTGGAGCCTTGATCATTGGTTGCAGAAAATTGACCCTTAGTTAAACCATAGGTCCCATTATTCTCTACGATATAAGTAATATTTAGCTGCCTTCTCGCTGCATGCATAAATTGTCCAATCCCTATACCTGCTGTGTCGCCATCCCCTGATACACCTAGATAAAGCAAGTTTTGATTACCGAGATTGGCACCAGTTGCAACTGACGGCATTCTTCCATGAACAGAATTGAAACCATGTGCTTGATTTAGAAAATAAGATGGGGATTTAGATGAGCAACCAATGCCAGAAAGTTTCGCGATTTGATCAGAGGAGAGACTTAAATCATAACAAGCCTCTATCACTGCTGCGCTAATTGAATCATGACCGCATCCTGCACATAAAGTTGATATAGTTCCTTCGTAGTCTCGTCTAGTTAATCCGAGGTCATTTTTTTCAAGATTCGGGTGATGATTAACTGGCTTAACAATATAGGTCATTTTGAATCCTCGGCAGTTTTAGAAACATTTGTATCTGAAAGCACATCAACAATTGAATCAGAGATAAATTTTGCAGTAATTGGAGCGCCATCAAAACATAAAACTGAAATTAATTTCCCTGGATTAATATCACCCTCTGCTACGATAAGGGTTCTCATTTGAGCATCTCTATTTTGTTCTACAATAAATATAGATTCATGTTGATCAATAAAATCCCATACATCAGTATTAAATGGGAATGCTCTAATTCTCATAGCATCAATTGGAAAACCTAAAGAAGTAAGCTCATCTAAAGATTCCTGCATTACAGCTTCGGTACTTCCAAAATAAATTATTCCATTCGCGCTTGCATTAGTTTCTTGCTTAAAAATTGGCTTGGGAAGGAATTTATGGGCACCTTCAAATTTCTTAAGAATCCTAGACATATTCCTTGCATTTATTACACCATCCTCTATGTATCGTGCATATTCATCATGTGAACTGCCTCGAGTAAAATAGGCTCCTTTTTCTGGATGAGTTCCTGGAAGTGTCCTAAAGGGAATTCCATCTCCATCCACATCAAGATATCTACCCCAAGATTCCATGGTATCTAGATCATTTTTGGACAGCACTTTACCCCTATCAAAGGTTCTTGTATCGTCCCATTCAAATTCTGGACATGTCCAATCATTCATGCCTATATCTAGGTCTGACAAGACAAAAACGGGAGTTTGAAGCCTATCTGCTATATCAAATGAATCAGCTGCAAACTCAAAACATTCTTTTGGATCAGCAGGTATTAGCATCACATGTTTAGTGTCTCCATGAGATGCATAAGCGCATGATAAAATATCTGATTGCTGAGTTCTGGTTGGCATTCCAGTCGAAGGCCCGCCTCGCTGAATATTAAACAGCACTACAGGTATTTCTGCAAAATAAGCTAAACCAACAAATTCAGTCATTAAAGAGATTCCTGGTCCGCTGGTTGCTGTAAAAGCTCTAGCACCATTCCAGTTTGCTCCAATTGCCATGCCAATGGATGCAAGCTCATCTTCAGCTTGCACGAAGGCAAAGTTGTTTTTTCCTGTTTCCTCATCAATCCTAAATTGATCACAATATTTTTTATAAGATTCAGCTAAAGAGGTTGAGGGTGTAATAGGGTACCAGGCGCAAACTGTTGCACCGCCATATACACATCCCAATCCAGCTGCATTATTACCGTTAGTGAGAATCATTCCATCGGTCAGATTTGCATCTTGAACTTTGATGCTACAGGCATCTTTTAAGTTTTTTTCTGCATAATTAAAACCTATTTCTAATGCTTGGATGTTTGGAGAGATGAGCTTTTCTTTCCCTTTAAATTGCTCTTCAATCAACTTGATAAAAACTTGTTTATTGATATTCATCAAGTAACTGAGCGCACCCACATATACCAGGTTCTTAAATAGAAGTCTGGTTTTGGGATTTGGAAATGTATCAACAACCAAAGATGTTAAGGGCACTTCAAGTATGTTGATATCTTCCCTATGAAACTCTCTTTTCCAAGACGAATCATACAAGAGATAACCATTGGAATTAATCTCAGCAACATCTTGCTGATAGGATTGTGGATTCATTGCTACCATGAAATCAATTCCAGCTTTACGACCAAGATATCCCTTTGCGCTAGCTCTAATTTCAAACCAAGTGGGAAGACCTTGAATATTAGAAGGAAAAATATTTTTTGGACTAACCGGGATACCAGATCGAAAAATTGCTTTTGCAAACATTTGATTCGCACTTGCTGAGCCGGATCCATTCACATTAGCAAATTTAATAACAAACTCATTGACTGAAGAAATTTTGCTCATGAATAGACCTTCGCTTCTTCATATAAAAAGGTTTGCATATCCCATGCACCAGTTGGACACCTTTCTGCGCAAAGCCCACAATGCAAGCAGACATCTTCATCCTTGATCATGGTTCTCTTGGTTGGAAGTATTTTTGAGATCAATAAATCTTGTTCAATATTTAATGCAGGAATTCTTGTGTTTTGTCTAACCTCATCCTCGGGCCCATTAAACATAAAATTTATGCAATCGGTAGGGCAAATATCAACACAAGCATCACATTCAATGCACAAACTTTCAGAAAAAACAGTTTGCACATCACAGTTCAGGCATCGTTGAGCTTCTTCCATGGCAAGCTGAGCATCGAAACCTTTTTCAACTTCTATTTTTAAGCTTTTTAAAGCAACATTTTGATCTGCTTTAGGTACTAGAAATCTTTTAGCTTGGGAAATGTCATTATCGTATGACCATTCATGTAAACCCATTTTTTGACTAACTAAATTAGTTCCAGGCTCTGGTCTATCATTGATATCTTCATTTTGGCAAAACTTATGAATAGAAATTGCTGCCTGATGACCATGTGCTGCCGCCCAAATAATATTTTCTGGCCCCCATGCAGCGTCACCACCAAAGAAAACTTTAGGGTGTGTTGATTGAAATGTTACAGCATCAACAACTGGCATATCCCATTCTCCAAATTCAAGGCCGATATCTCGCTCTATCCATTCAAAAGAATTATCTTGCCCAATTGCAACCAACACATCATCACATTCTATGATCACAGGTTCATCATTGGTTGGTACAAGAGATCGATTGCCTTCATCGTCAAACACTGCCTCAACTTTTTCAAATTCCATTCCAAACAATTTTCCTTTCTTATGAAGAAATTTCTTTGGTACATGATTCTCAAGAATTGGAATATTCTCTTCCATTGCATCCTCAATCTCCCATTCAGAGGCCTTCATTTGCGAGAAGGGACTTCTGACAACAACCTTTACATCTTCTGCGCCTAATCTTAGGGAGGATCTACAACAATCCATTGCAGTGTTTCCGCCTCCCAGCACAACAACCTTTTTCCCAATAGAATCGATATGCTCAAAGGCAATGCTTGTTAAAAAATCTATACCTATATGAATATTGGCTTCAGCATCTTTGCGCCCTTCAATATTTAGATCTTTCCCTTTTGGAGCGCCAGTTCCAATAAAAACAGCATCAAAATCTTCTTTTAAAAAATTCTTAAGACTGGTGATTTCAGAATTGAATTTTGTTTTTAATCCCATATTAAGAATTTGATCAACCTCAGCATCCAAGACTTCTTCTGGGAGTCTAAAAGATGGGATATTGGTTCGCATTAAACCTCCAGCTTGAGGATCTTTTTCAAAGAGCGTGCACTCGTATCCCATTACTATAAGATCTCTTGCAACAGTTAATGATGCAGGCCCGCCCCCTATAAGCGCAATTTTTTTACCATTAGTTTCTTTAGGAGCTTTGGGCAACAACTCAGTAACATCATCTTTGAAATCAGCAGCAACTCTTTTTAACCTGCATATGGCAACAGGTTTTTCATGAGTTCTTGTTCGTCTACAGGCAGGTTCACAAGGCCTATCACATGTTCGACCTAGAATTCCTGGAAAGACATTTGATTCCCAGTTAATCATGTAAGCTTCTGTATACTCACCTTGAGATATTTTTCTTATGTATTCTGGAACCGGTGTATGAGCAGGGCATGCATACTGACAATCTACAACTTTATGATAATACTGAGGGTCGGTAGTATCAGTTACCGGCATAAAAGTTTTCACAGCGCCTTTTCCATTAGAATTTTTTAAACTTGCTTTGGCTGCAAAAATTTGAGATTTAAAATCTTCGACAACGGCGTCTCTGAGCTTTTGAGCTTCGGATAATTCATGAGTGTGTAACGAGGCTCTAAGATCGAAGCCTAATTCTTTTCGAAGATCTATAGGAACTGCAACTTTTACCCAATAGGTGTTGTGCCTTTTAAATAAGTATTTTGTATCCATATAATTTGGCTCCCCTCCAAATTAGCTATAAGGTACAGGAAAAATCCTTTTCTTATAGGAATCACTCATTTCACCATAAACATATAATTAATAATATGCAACTTAATATTTCAGTGTTTTTTTTACCTTTAAGTCAGAAAATTTATATGCTATAAAAAACATACTATAAAGATTTTTTTCTAACAGAATGTCATTTTTGAATATTTCCAAAATATTTGGTTTTATTGCTTTAATTTACCTTAGCGCATGCCAAACAAAATCGTTAAGCCCATTCGAAGAAGCAAAAAATCCATATGCTCATCTTGGTGTTGAGGGGTATATGGGAGCAGCGATGACTTCCTGTTTAGGGATGGCGCCTCAAGGTCCACCCATAGTGAGGAAGAAAGATGGTGCTGCAGTAGTTTCAGGCGATCACTATCCAGAACAAGCTGACTATTTTGATTGTGTTGAGAAAGAAATATACAAAGTTGAAGAAAAAAACACTAGTAAGTAGTTAGATTAAGTCAGTTTTTCTAAAACTGTTTTTAATGCCGCAGTTAGATCATCAGTATTTTCAAGGCCTGCTGAAATTCTAATTAATCCCTCTGATATACCAATTTCTTTTTTTTCTTCAGGAGACAGCGCAGCATGAGACATAGTATATGGGTGTGTCACCAAGCTCTCAAAACCCCCAAGGGATTCAGCAAAAGATAAAATTTCAATATTCTTTACAAACTTTTTTACTGAGGGTAGCCCACCTTTGATACTAAAACTGAGCATTCCACCAAAGCCACTTTGTTGTTTTTTAGCAATTTTATGAGTTGGATGATCAGTTAATCCAGGGTAGTAAACAGCTTCCACATTTGAGCTATTTGCTAAAATATCAACTAATGCTTTGGCATTTCTTTCATGCTTTTCCATTCTTATTCCAAGAGTTCTAAGCCCTCGAAGTATCAGATAGCTGTCAAATGGTGATCCTGTTAAACCAATATTATTTGCCCAATATTTTAATTTTTGGAGAATTTCTTCATTATTAGTTATGGCTGCTCCACCAACAATATCAGAATGACCATTAATATATTTCGTTGTTGAATGGACCACTATATCTGCCCCTAGCATCAATGGATTCTGCAAAGCTGGGGATAAGAATGTGTTGTCTACCGCTACCAAAGAATTGATACTCTTTGCTTGCAAAGCAATTTGTTCTATATCTACAACTTGCAAGAGAGGATTGGAAGGCGTCTCTAACCATATCAAATTAGGTTGGATTTCTTGTATTGCTTTTTTGATAAGAGACTCGTCACCTTGATTAACAAAATGAACCTCAAGAATCCCTTTCTTTGCCAATGAGGAAAAAAGTCTAAATGTGCCACCATAACAATCATGGGGAAGAATAACTTTACTTTTTAGCTCAAGGATATTCGTAACCAATGAAATAGCGGCCATGCCAGAGCTTGTAACCTCTCCACCTAAACCTCCTTCAAGTTTACATAACGCCTCTATTAAGTGATCTCTTGTTGGATTTCTCTCTCTAGTGTATTCATAAGGTTGATTTTCTCCGACCTCTTGAAATACATAGTTTGTTGATAAATATAGTGGCGGCACTATTGCCTTGTTTTGCTCGTCTGTATCAATGCCTACTCTTGCAGCAATTGTGTCTTTTTGTAATTTTTTTTTCATACGATATGTCCTCCAGTCCAGCATAAATGAATGGGCAAAAAAAAACCCATCAGCTTTGCTAGATAGGTTTCATTTCTCTATTTAGCTGAATTTATAAAGCACCCGCAAGCTGAATTCAAATCGGTGCTAAAGGCTAGTTTAGTATAAATAATTTTTCAATCAAGTTTGTATCAAAAAGAATTATGATACAGTCTACAAATGCCGCTAGTGGATCCATTAAGCAATATTTCAGACCCTGAAGTTAAAGCGTTGGTCGATTTTTTTAATGAAACATTAGGATTTTGTCCTAACTCAGTACTCACAATGCAAAGAAGGCCAGCTATTGCAAAAGCATTTGTTGAACTCAACATGGCAGTTATGGAAAACCATGGTGAGTTAACCTCTGAATTTAAGCGATTAATTGCCTTTGTGAGTAGTAATACTGCTGGATGTAGATATTGTCAGGCCCATACCATTAGAGCTGCTGAGCGTTATGGTTCAACGTCTCAAAGGCTTAAAAATGTTTGGGATTTTGAAAATCAATTATGTTTTAGCGAAGCAGAAAAAGCAGCCTTGAGGTTTGCTATAGAGGCCAGCATGGTTCCTGTAAATGTGGCTGAGATTACTGAAAAACAATTACATCAACACTGGTCCGATGATGACATTGTTGAAATTATGGGTGTCATAGCTTTATTCGGCTATTTAAATCGATGGAATGATGTTATGGCTACTTCCTTGGAAGATGATGCTAAGACTTCAGGCGAAGACTTGCTTCAAGGCATTTCCTGGGTTCCTGGCAAACACACCTAAGAGTCTTTGCCTTTTTTCCATCGAGTTTTGGCTTTAGATCCTTTCTTTTTATTTTGAGTCGGTTTATTTTTGAATCCAGTATCAGATTTTTTAAAATCACTTTTACCTTTTTTTGCAACTTGCCTTTTTTTAAACCCAGATTTGTTACTCCTAAAATTTTTAGGTCGCGAATTAGTTTCTGCCTTCTCGGTTGGTTTAAATCCTTCTTCAGTTTTTTGGGGAATTTTACTGTTTATTAATTCTTCAATCCCTCTCAGGAATTTATGCTCATCTATGCTTAAAAAAGATATGGCTGTTCCTTCTTTGCCTGCTCGACCGGTTCTTCCTATCCGATGAATGTAATCATTTGGATAAGTTGGCATATCAAAATTTACAACATAAGGAAGATTGCTAATATCTATACCCCTTGCAGCTACATCCGTGGCAACCAGAACTCGCACATCTTTTTCTTTAAACTCTCTGAGCGCACGAGTTCTTGCACCTTGTGTTTTGTCACCATGAATAGTCGCGGTTTGTATATCAGCATCGTTGAGTTTTTTGGCAATTTTTTCTGAACCATGTTTGGTTCTTGAAAATACTAGTGCCTGAGGCCATTGTTCGGAATGGATTAGATGGCTTAACAAATTAGATTTTTGATTTTTATCTACTTTGTAAACTATCTGTTTAATTGCGCTAACTGTACTGTTCGGGGAATCAACCGCAATCTCAACAAGATCCGTACCTAGCGACTGAGCAAGTTTTTTTATTTCTGGAGAAAAGGTGGCTGAGAAGAGTAAGTTTTGTCTGTCGGGGGGAGTAAGAGCAATAATTTTTTTAATATCATGGATAAATCCCATATCAAGCATGTGATCAGCTTCATCTAAAACTAAGATTTGTACTTTATCCAGCTTGACTGATTTCTGATTATGCAAATCTAATAACCTTCCTGGAGTTGCAACTAATATATCTATACCTTTTTTGAGCTTAGATTTTTGTGGAAAAATTTTAGCTCCTCCAAAAATTGCAGTTGAAGTGATAGAGGTGAATTTTCCATAGGTATAAACACTCTCTCTCACTTGAGCTGCTAATTCGCGAGTAGGAGTTAGCACCAATGCATGCACATGTTTGCTGTATGGTTTTGCTTGGTTTTGCAAAAGTTCAATCATGGGTAAAACAAAGCTTCCTGTCTTGCCAGTGCCCGTTTGGGCAGCGGCCATTATATTCTTACCTGATAAAACGATAGGTATTGCTTGTTTCTGGATTTCTGAAGGTTCAGAGTGCTTTAGATCTTGGAGGGATCGTAAAATTGGATCAGATAATCCGAGTTCTTTAAATGACATTTTTATTTATATAGGTCTGCCTGATATCTATCAGGTGACTGCAGAGTATAGACTTAAGAGCCTACGGTCAATGTGGTCCTGAATATATATTTAATATTAGTCATCAGACGGGGTATTTCTTTTTTTATATTCTCGTATAATCCTCCTCAATTAATACCCATCATGAATAAAGAAAAACTCAGAAATATTGCCATCATTGCGCACGTTGATCACGGCAAAACAACTTTGGTTGATAAATTGTTGCAGCAGTCAGGAACCTTAGATCGAAAAAACATGTCGACAGAAAGAATCATGGATTCCAATGATCAAGAGAGAGAGCGGGGAATTACAATTCTTGCCAAAAACACTGCCATTAACTGGAAAGATCATAGGATTAATATTGTCGATACTCCTGGACATGCTGATTTTGGTGGAGAGGTTGAAAGAGTTCTTTCAATGGTTGATTCAGTATTGTTGTTAGTGGATGCAGTGGATGGGCCCATGCCTCAAACAAGATTTGTTACTCAAAAAGCATTTGAAAAAGGCTTGCACCCAATTTTAGTGATTAACAAAGTTGACCGCCCAGAAGCAAGGCCTCATTGGGTGCTCGATCAGGTATTTGAGTTGTTTGATAATCTTGGAGCAACTGATGAGCAGTTGGATTTTACTGTTATTTACACATCAGCTATTAATGGATTGGCTGGCCATGAACCAGATGCACTGGCTGATGATATGACACCTTTGTTGGATATGATTATTGAGAAAGTCGCACCTCCAGATGTTGATCAAAATGCACCATTTAGAATGCAAATTTCGGCATTAGATAGTAATAGCTATGTTGGGGTCATAGGCATTGGCAGAATCACTGGTGGAAGTGTTAAGCCAAATGACCGAGTTGTAGTGGTGGATAAAAGCGGGATTGAGCGAAAAGCTAAAATTCTTCAAGTGCTTGGTCACCATGGACTTGAAAGGGTTGAAATAGATGAGGCAAAAGCTGGTGATATTGTCTGCATTACTGGAATCGAAGCATTGAATATTTCTGATACATTGTGCGACCCTGGTCACATCAAACCTTTGCCACCTTTGTCCGTTGATGAGCCCACAGTCAGCATGGTCTTTCAAGTCAATGATTCACCTTTTTCTGGAAAAGAGGGTAAATATGTTACCTCAAGAAATATCAAAGATCGGTTGGAGCAAGAATTAATACATAACGTTGCATTAAGAGTTGAGGAAGGAGAAAGCCCAGACCAATTCAAGGTTTCAGGGCGAGGAGAGTTGCATCTATCTGTGTTAATTGAAACCATGCGAAGAGAAAACTATGAATTGGCTGTTTCTAAACCCCAGGTAATACAAAAAGAGGTTGGAGATGAGATTCATGAACCCTATGAGATAGTTGTCATTGATATTCAAGAAGAACATCAAGGCGCAATCATGGAGGAGATGGGTAATAGAAAAGCAGATTTACAGTCATTGGTTATAACCGAGAACGGTAGAATGCGGCTTGAGTTTATAGCGCCATCAAGAGGCCTCATTGGATTTCGATCACAGTTCCTGACCTTAACAAGTGGCAGTGGAATTTTAACAAGCATCTTTGATCATTATGGCCTAGCCAAAAAAGGTGATATTGCTGCTCGGCAAAATGGTGTCATGGTATCAATGATTTCTGGAAAAACTTTAGCTTATGCGTTATTTAACTTACAAAATAGAGGGCGAATGTTTGTTGGTCATGGCCTTGAAATATACAAAGGTCAAATAGTCGGGCTCCATTCCAGAGACAATGATTTGCCGGTTAATCCAACTAAAGCAAAACAACTTACCAATATCAGGGCAGCTGGGACAGATGAAAATCTTATCTTGACTCCGCACATACAGCACACATTAGAACAAGCTTTAGAATTTATTGAGGATGATGAGCTGGTCGAAGTAACCCCGGAAAGCATAAGGCTAAGAAAAAAGATTATTAGATAAATTAATTTACACGATCAAAGGTTGTCTCTTTTACTAAATAACCCTTAATATTAGAAGTTCATAATTCACTTAAATAAAGGATAGGGTTAATTGCTTTATTTTACATTTGCATTTCTTGTTCTTACTTCTTTGTATATTGGTAATGCAGCCTTATCGATATTTGCAGGAATCTTGTTCGCCTATCTTTTCCAACCTCCTGTAACATTTTTTACTCGACGCCTTGGGACTACACCATTGCAGATTGGCATTGTTCTTCTGGGCGCCACTATAAGCTTACCTTACGCCATAGATGTCAGCTCAGAATACCTGCCATGGATTTCGTTGTTTGTGATAGTTTCTTTTTTTGCAGGATTGATGCTTGGCAAGCTTCTAGGAATTCCTCACAGAATAGCTTTCTTGCTTTCTTCGGGGGCAGCTATCTGCGGTGGAACTGCAATGGCAGCTGTGGCCCCAATAATTAAGGCCAAGCCACAAGAGCTGTTGATTGCAATGACCATTGTTTTTTTGCTGAATGCTTTAGCCATTATTCTATTTCCCTTGATTGGCGGGTATCTAGAAATGACTAACTTTGAGTTTGGAGCTTGGTCTGCCTTAGCGATTCATGATACAAGCTCAGTGATTGGTTCGGCTTCGATTTTCAGCAACGAGTCTGCTCAAGTTGCGGCCACATTAAAATTAGGTAGAACAGTTTGGTTAATCCCATTAATAATAACCGCAAATTGGATTTTCAATAAACAGACTAAAGTCACTAAATTTCCTCGATTTATCATCTTTTTTATTTTAGCCATTATTGCCAATACTGTTTTTAATTTTAATGAGCAGGCGATTAATATTCTTCAAGTTATTAGCAAAAGCTTTCTTCTGGTTGGTCTATTTTGTATTGGCAGTCAATTTGATACCAATGAACTTAAATCATTAAGCGGCAAACCTTTGATATTAGCTCTCATCATTTGGGCTGCTGTTATTCCTTCTGCATATTTTTTGGTTAAATATTTTTGATTACATTTAAGTTAAGATAATCTCAGGAGTTCAATTAAACAGGGTAATGCATGAAAGATTTTGAAAATAAAGTAGCCGTTATAACTGGAGCAGGAAGTGGCATTGGTCGAGGCATAGCTGAGGTTGCAGCAAATAATAAAATGCGACTCGTTCTAGCGGATGTAGATGAGGTTGGTTTGAATGAGACCCTTGAGCTGGTTAAAAGTAAAGGCGTTGAGGCAATAGCCAGAGTGACCGATGTGAGCAATTTAAATGAAGTGGAAAATCTTGCAAGCCAAACTTTTGAAACTTTCCAGCATTGCCACCTTCTTTTTAACAATGCTGGAGTGTTGGGACCTGCACCTTTAAGCCAAGTCAATCGTGACATGTACGACTGGCTTATCAATATTAATTTAGGGGGATGCTTTAATGGCGTCCATGCTTTCTTGCCAAAAATGCAATCTAACAAAGAAGAAGGGCACATTATTGCAACATGCTCTACCTCAGGCTTCATTGCCTATCCAATGTTAGGATTGTATTCAGCTTCTAAATTTGGAATTAGGGGATTGATGACATCTTTAAGAGCTGAATTAACTGATTCAAATGTTGATGTAAGCATTGTCTGTCCTGGAGAGGTAACTACAAATATCGTTAATAGCACATTTGATAGCTCTCCAAATCAAGAGGTTGCTGAGACCTTGGAAGATTCAAATCCTGACCCTAAAGCTCTGCTTGAAGTTGCTGCTGAGGATGCTCAAAACACCTATCCAATTTCACCACTAGAAGCTGCTCAAGCTATTTTTGTTGGAATTGAGAATAAAGATTTTTATATATTTACCCATAAAGGTTATAAGCGCCAGTTAGAAGAGATTTCAAATGAATATCTTGAGGCCTTTGACCAAGCAATGTTTCAATAAATAATTGATTATGTTAAATAAAATTTTAATCGGAATTGTTTTCGCTCTTATTGTTGCTGCAGTAATTTATATTCCAAAAGCAATAAGAGTTTATAACGTTGTTCATTTATTCGATGAAGACAAGATTGTGAATAACTTTATGCACATGAATAAGGTTTTTCCTTCTACCCCCATCAAATCTTCTGGTGCACCACATATATTTGAAACTGGCACTTTCGAACTTCCCGAATTTTATGAAATGAATGGAGAGCAGCATCACTTTCTTGATGCATTAGATTACTTTAAATCGGATGGATTGATTGTTTTGCATGAAGGTGCTTTGATTTATGAAAACTACTGGCAAGGCAATTCTAAAGACCAACAACATATTTCTTGGTCTGTTGCCAAGTCATTTCTTTCAGCCTTAATTGGTATTGCCTATCATGATGGATTAATCGAGGACCTTAATGATCCCATCACAAAGTACTTAAAGGATTTTAATGGCACAGGTTATGCAAATGTGCCTATCAAAGATATTTTACAAATGTCATCTGGCATTATCTTTAATGAAGATTATGGTGACTATAATTCTGATATTAATAAATTTGCTCGAGCATTAGCTCAAGGCACCTCTATGAGAGATTTTGCCAAGGCTTTAAAAAATGGTAAGCAGCCTGGAACATTCAATCATTACGTGAGTATTGATACTCAGATGCTAGCAATGTTACTTGAGGAAGTCACAGGCCAGCCTGTAGCAAAAAACCTTGAAGACAAAATTTGGACAAAAATTGGCATGGAACATGATGCTTATTACATGGTAGATGATACTGGGGTTGCTTGGGCTCTTGGTGGACTGAATGCCACTTTGCGAGACTATGCTAAATTTGGTCAACTCTACCTAAATAACGGTCAATGGAACAATGAGCAAATTGTTCCAGAGGATTGGGTTCATGCATCCCATAAACCAGACGGGCCTCATCTTCAGCCGGGCGAGAATGATTTATCTTCAAACACTTGGGGTTATGGTTATCAATGGTGGATTCCCGGCTTTCCATCTACCGATTATCTCGCTGCAGGGATTTATAATCAGTACATTTACATTGATCCGATCACTAATGTTGTTATTGCTAAAACCTCATCAAACTATAAATTTAATCAAGAACGAGAGTACTCCAAAGAGGCGCATGTTGCCATGTTTCGAGCAATTGCTCAGAGTGTAGCTGAATCCTTATAATCATGATGAAAAAACTTTTTTTTGCATTACTATTTATCTTTTGCCTAGATGCTAATGCCTGGTGGGATACTGGTCATAAATTAGTATGCGATGAAGCCTATAAATTATTAACAACGGATGCCAAAAAAGCATTAGATCCCATGATTCAAGAACACGGTTCATTTGGCACTGCTTGTCTTTGGGCTGATTGGGTAAAAAATAAAGAAAGGAAAGATACAAGATCGTGGCATTACATCAATCTGCCTGATTCAGAACAAAACACATACAATACTTCTTGCCCAGAAAATGGATGCCTTATTGCTGCTTTTTATGAGCAAGTAAACATTTTAAATGATAGATCTCTGACATTTCGTGAAAGACAAGAGGCTCTTTGGTTTATCGGTCATTTTGTTGGAGATATTCATCAGCCCATGCATGTTGGTTACGCTGAAGATTTAGGTGGTAACAGGCATTATCTGGAACTGGAGGATGGAACCAAGTCAAACATGCACAAGCTCTGGGATGGTCAAATCATCGAGCACATGGAATCTTTATTTGGCAACGAATATCTTTCTCTTAGTGTGACTCAAGAAATTCAAGAATTTTTAAATATTTCTTATTCAGAGGACATAGAATCTTGGGCTCAAGAAAGTAGAGATATTGCGATGCAACAATCTGTGGGTTATCGCAACAACAAGTTAAAGATAGTGACAAACGAATACATGGAAACTCATTTTAAGGTTGTACAAGAGAGGATCGCATTGGGAGCCATTCGATTAAGCCAAACTTTAAATAGAATGTATCAAGAGGACAATTGATTGTTGGACATTCGTCGGTTTTTTAAAAATCTTACCCCATCCAAAAAAACAAAATTTATTTTATCTTTCGATGGAGGCGGGGTCAGAGCTATTGCAGCAATTGTTTTTCTGAAGCAGCTAGAAATTGCTTCAGGAAAGAAAATTTTTGATATTTTTGATTTCTTTATTGGAACTAGCGCGGGAGGAATTAATGCTTTGCACATAGCAGCCTTGGAGGCCAGCTGTTTTGAATTAGAAAATTTTTGGTCAAAAGAAAACTTATCAAAAACCATGACCAAATCATTTTGGGATAATGCTTCTTTTTTACAAACCAAACCCAAATATGACGGCAGAGGTAAACGAGAACTATTGCTAGAATATTTCAAAGACCAATCACTTGGAGAAGCTAAAAAGCCTGTAGCGGTTTTAGCATACGACGTTGAAAAGAGAAAACCTCGTCTATTAAGCTCTTATAAATCTCCGGGAATAAAAATTGTGAGTGCCGCCAGCGCAACTAGTGCCGCACCAATTTATTATTCTACTCAAGAAATTGATGATGGTTCCTGGTTAATTGATGGAGGCATTGTGGCCAATAACCCATCTTTGCTTGGATATTCAGAGGCTAAGAAATTATTTCCTGGTTCTGATATAAAAGTTTTAAGTATTGGCACTGGTATTAATAGAAGAAAAATTAATGGAGCAAACTCATCCAAGTGGGGAGCTTTAAATTGGCTGCGTCATGATATTTTAGGAATCATGCTCGAATCTAGTATGTTTGATGAGATAGCAAGAGATCTCATGGGTAACAGTTATTTAAGAGTTAATTCATCAACAGGCTTGGTTAATCGAAGAATGGATGATACTTCAGATATAAACTTAGAACGCATTCATTTGATGGGAATGGACTGGTGGTCAGAGTTTGGTGAGGATGTGACTGAGTTTTTAAATGTCTAATATATTAAGTTTTATTTAGAAAAATGCTGTACACTTCGTTTTTTATTTTTAGATTAAAAGGAATTTTATGAATATTTATGTTGGAAATCTCCCTTGGAGTATCGATGATTCAGGTCTTGAGCAAGTTTTTGCTGAGCACGGCACAGTTACCTCAGCCAAGGTCGTCACTGATCGTCAAACTAATCGCTCACGTGGATTTGGTTTTGTTGAAATGTCTGAAGGTGGAGAGAATGCCATTCAAGCATTAAACGATGCTGAAGTTGACGGCAGAAAATTAGTTGTTAACGAGTCTCGTCCTAGAGACTAATCTATGAGTTACCTGGGACTGGTTGGATTATTTGGTCTTATCGGTTTAACAGGTCTTCTTAATAAAGTTCATCCAAGTCAATCCGGCGGCCCAATAAGATTATTGGGCCTCTTAGGATTTTTAGGCTTGGCTGGGTTCTGGATTCCGTCTCTTGGCGCATGCGGAGCATTCGGCGCTCTTGGAGTGTGGAATCATCAAAATACCAAAATAGCCCGATTAGCCTATCTTGGATGGTTGGGGTTGATTGGAGTTCTTCAGACTATTAGTTTTTATCTTTAGTTGCTAGCACCAATAAGCCTGCAGCAATAGCTAAGTTTTTTACAAAATTTTGTATTTCATGTGCTTGCGACGGATCTCCATTGAGCGCCCAAAAATTATGTATAAAGACATTGATCAGTATAGTTAAACCAAACAGCATGAATGCAGTCAGCCTTAGATTTCTTCCGAGAATTAAAAAAATACCGCCAAGCAGTTGAATAGCAATTGTTAAGGGTAAAAGCACCAAACTAAAAGGAACACCTTTCATTCGCATCAATGCAAGTGTTGAGGCAAAGTCAAAAATTTTACTCAATCCTGGTGCAATGAAATACAAGCCCAATAGCGATCTTCCAATAACAAAAAATAAACCATCTAATTTTTTAAACCATTCCATTTAATGCCCTCTTGTTAGTCTTAATGCTAGACTAACATGATTACTTTTAATTGGAGATGGACATGAAAAAAATATTTCAATTCTTGGGACTACTCACCATTGCTGTGAGCTTTTCTGGAAACATAGAAGCCGCTCATCACAAAGATGCTTTGCTTGATGCTGTAAATAATCCAGATAGAAATGTTAACTATTCTGCAAGAGATAATTACCGAAACCCTTACGAGACATTATCATTCTTTCAAATTAAACCTACGATGCATGTTTTAGAATTATCTGCTGGGGGTGGCTGGTACACTGAGATATTAGCTCCATATCTTGAACCTTTGGGCAAGCTGTCTGTTACTCATCATAATCCTGAGGCAGGAGGCTATTATAAGCGTTCAAGAAACTCATATGACGAGAAGGTTAAGTCCAATCCTCTTTTTAAGGGCGTACAGGTAATTACTGCTGACGTTCCTCCATCCAAGCCATTTACCCAGCCTGGAACACAAGATTTAGTAGTTACATTTAGAAATCTTCATAATTGGTTGGGTCAAGATGCTATGAAGGCCATTATGCAAGAAGCCTATAATTCTCTTAAGGATGGTGGGCATTTCGGAGTTGTGGAGCATAGAGCGCCCGAGGGGTCAGACTTAGAATTCATGAAAAAGAGTGGATACGTTACGCAATTGCTTGCTATTCAGACAGCAGAAGAGGTTGGATTTAAGCTTGTTGCTTCATCTGAGATTAATGCCAATCCAAAGGATACCGCAGATCATCCAAAAGGGGTTTGGACTCTTCCTCCCTCCTTTCGTTTGAAGGATCAAGATAGAGAAAAATATGCTGCAATAGGAGAGTCTGACAGAATGACCTTGTTATTTAAGAAATAAGAGTTTTATTTATTTTTAGAATGTGCGAACATTGAACATAAGCACACATTCATTTTAAAGGAGAGTTTAATGAAAAATCTATTTTCAATTCTAGCAATCGGACTAAGTTTAAGCTTGTATGCCGGTCATCACGAAGAGGGTGAAAAAGATGCATCCCTGCATGAAAATAACTTTGTCTATATTTCAACTTATACGCAACCTGCCGGTGGCAATCCAGAAAGATTAAAAAAATCACTTTTAAAAAATCTTGATACTCTTGAGGCAAATGGATACAACAGATGCGGAATGCTTAGGCATCAGTTTGGTGGAGGCAGATCTTTTTTGACCTATTGCTACTTTGATAGTTGGGAACAATTTGCTGAGATTAATGATTCTGATAATCCAATAGCTGGTGATGGCCCTAGGCAACTTTACGGAGATCATACAGACAAGCTTGCTGCAGTGGTGGTAAGAAATTTAACTAAGCAAACTCCATATGTATTGGAAGCCAAGTATTCGTTTGGACCCTACTTAACTGATAATGAGCGCAGAGCCAATGCTAAGAAATTATTTGATGCTTATGACAAAGCTTTTGGCGGTTGCAACATGGCCGAGCACATGTGGGGCCCAGAACTTACTTGGAATTTTTATTGCGGGTACGATAGTTATGCCGATTGGGGTAAAAAAGTAGAAGTGCTTTCTGCTATTCATGAAAAAGAGCTTGCTGATATGAAATTAGATGTTATGGATCACTCTGATCATTTGATGACTAGAGTTCAAAGGTAGTTTTTTCTATCTAATATCGCACAGTAGAGGGGCTTTAAGCCCCTCTTTTTATTGCGTTCGCTGTATCACACATAGAAAATTTGGCCAGATCCATTGAGGGCATAGAGGAGTTTTTTCTAAGGCTTGACAACCTTGTCAATTTATCGATAATCCTAAAGTAGATATATCTATATTTGGGGAAAATAATGAAATTTATCAAACTATCACTATTGGTTTTACCTTTTATGGTAATGGCTGATAATCCTGTTGTTCCTATGGATGTTGATTCCGCGGAACAAAACTCATCAAACCAAGCTGCCAAGGTCGAAGAAAGATCTGTTGAAGTTGCTCAGTATGAAACTTCAAGCTCATATTCAGAATCTCAAGGTATTGAGGATGTTATCGTTACCGCCACTCGAAGAGAAACTAGCATCATGGAGACTCCATTAGCTATTTCTGCTGTGACTCAAGAAGAGTTAACGCGTTTTGGCATTACCAATATTAAGGACTTAAGTTACTCACTTCCTGGTCTTGCAATTCAAAACTCAGATACCAATGCTCCAATAATTACACTAAGAGGTATCAGGTCTAATAATGTTACTGAAGTAGGTGATCCTGCGGTAGGTGTTCATGTTGATGGACTGTATCAATCAAGACCTCAAGGCGCTCAAGCTTTAATGTTTGACCTCGAGAGAGCTGAGCTTGCTAGGGGCCCACAAGGGACTTTATTTGGAAGAAACTCTATTGCTGGATCTTTAAATATTATTACAGCTAAGCCTAATCTTGAAGTGCAGGGAGGCTCTATTACAGTTAACGCCGGTCGTTTTGAAGAAAGAGGCGTGCAAGGTCATTACAATTTACCTTTAACAGAAAATTTTGCTATCCGTTTAGCTTTTTCAGATCAGTCAAAAGATTCGTATTTGGACGGCTACTATGATCCTAATGGAATTGATCACAGATGGTTACCAGATAATGTTCTAAGCCAAGCTTCGGCTGTTGATACATGTGGACAAAGAAGAGGTAACTCAGCATATGCTTGGTTCTTAGGATGTAACAATCCTGAGCGAGCTGATGATGCTGCTCCAGGATTTGATCCAGGATATCAGTATGCATCTGCATATAAAGCTATTCCTGCCGATCCATCAACTTTTTATAATAATGTAGATAATCATGCATACAGAATTAGTGCACTATTGGTGATTGATGATACTAGTGATCTAAACCTCCAGTATGAAGTCTTTCAAGATGATGGCGCAGGCTGGATGAATGGATTTGATTGCGACATGATTAAAAATAGAACTGGCAGAACTTTTGGTGGTGCGCCTTCAAAACCAGCCAATACTTGTGCAGATATTTTAGGTGCAGGCAGCAGTGAATATACTGCATTTGTTAATGTTCCTGGCGTGAATGATTTAAGTATTGAATCTATCAGAGCTATTTATAATAAAGATTTTGGTGACGTTCAAATGGTTGCTAAGATTGGACTGCAAGCATTAGAGCAGTACTCTCAATTTGATATCGATGGTGGAAGAAATGAATGGCAAATGGCCATGGTGCTTAATGATTATAAGGCTGACTCAACGACTATTGATGTTCAGTTTACTGGCGCAACAGATACCATGTCATGGGTTGTTGGAGCCTTCTACTTAGAAGAAGAGAATGACATGGAAGCATTTTTCCATGCAACATTTAATGGCGATAACATATTCATTCAACCAGATAGAACAATCGAGTCAAAAGCTTTATTTGGTCAGGCCACTATGAAGCTTCAAGATGATTTATACCTAACATTAGGTATTAGACATTCAGAGGATGAGAAATCTGATGTTGGCGGAAAGAACTGGGAATGTAGTGTTTGGAATTCTTGTTATCCATCTACTGAAATTTGGGGTAACAGACAATTATTCATCCCTAACTTAGCTGCATTAGCTCCAGATTTCCACGTTGCTGGAGGTTTGTACAATGGCGTTAACTGTACTGCCCAAGGCGGTCCATACGGCGGCGGTCCATACTTTGGTGGAACAGGCTGTATGGTACAAACAGCTAACAATGCCACATCGCAATCATATAGCTCAACGGATTGGAGAATAGGTCTTGATTGGGATGTAGCAGAAAATGCATTTTTATATGCATATGTTGCAACAGGATTTAAGGCGGGTAGTATCGCCGACGAAGCAGTTCGAGCGTCTAATACACTTCATCCTGAAGGCCCTGGCTCATCAGTGAATACCTCATATGGCCCAGAAGAAGCGACAACTTTTGAAATGGGTTATAAAGGTAAATTTCTTGAGAACAGGCTTTCACTATCAGCTAACTACTTCCACACCGTATATGACGGCAAGCAGTTCACTGGTAACGTTCCATTTGATGTGGTTGCCACCACTGAGTACAACATTGATACTGGTGAGTTAGATCCAGTAGAGCAAGTGGTTACCTTCTGGGGTACGCAAAACTTTGGCGAGCAAGAGATGAAGGGTCTAGAGGTTGAGTTTGACTATCTTCCATATGAAGGTGGGCGTGTCAGTGGTTGGATTACAACTATGGATACAGAAGTCACGGAGGATTTTAATACTCAATGGTATTATGGTCAGGATGCCTATTTAGGCAGAAATGGATTCGATGCTTCTGTAGCAAATGTTCCAGAAAACTATGTCAACTTGAAAGGCAACGAAGCTCCTTACTCACCTAATTTAGCTCTTACAATTAAATATGAGCACACATTTAATTTAGGCTCTATGGGTCAATTAATTCCATCTATTAATTATCATTGGCAGGCAGAAGATTATCTTACAATCTGGAATGCCGATAAACATATTAATGATGCTGGCGGTTATGGTACTTATGGTTGTACAAATTTTGGAGCAGCTGATGGATGCGCATATGGTTTCATAGATCTTCCTGGGTACTTCAATGAAAGCACTGATGTATTTGGTGATCAAAGAAATAGCTGGTCCATGGTTGATTTAATAGTTACATACAAGCCTTCTGGTGATGCGTCTTGGTATGCTCAAGCTTTTGCATATAACGTAACCGATGAGGTTATTTCATATTGGAGAGCAGTTGAAGCAGGCGTTCCTAGTGGAGCTTTCTCAGCACCAACTCAGTATGGTGTCAGAGTAGGTTATTACTGGTAAAAACTACCAGAAAATTTAAAGAGGGCGTAAGCCCTCTTTTTTTTGCTAAAATTATGCCATGAGATTCTTTTCTATTTTTTTAGTTTCCTTAACCCTTTTTACTTGCTCTCAACCAGATCTACAGGAAGCCACCTACCAAACTGAGAGAGTTGAATATATTTCTAAAAATATATTGGGTTTTGAAAACTTGTTTGGTGAGGGCTTGAAGTCACAAGAGGATAAGGAAGTGTTTGGAATTCTGCATTTCCCCGAAAACTATGATTTAGCAAAAAAATATCCAGCTATTGTTGCATCTCACGGTTCCTCAAACTGGAGAGCTCATCATTTAAAGTATCTCGAGCAAATGCGGCAAGCTGGCTTTATTGTTTTTGCTATACATCCTTTTGATTCAAGAGGGGTGAATAGCACAGTTGGGAATCAAATAAATGTTACGAGCGAAACTGTGATCTATGACATGGCAATGAGCCTTAATTTATTGTGGGATGACCCTAGAATCGATAATCAAAAAATTTATGCCGCAGGCTGGAGCCTAGGCGGAACTGCAACATTGTTTAATAGCTGGCTGCCTCTTCAAAATTCTTTAAATAAAAGCGGCGCATCGTATTCAGGCTATCTTATGTGGTATCCAGGCTGTTTAGCATTACCTGATTTAAATAAGTGGGATAAAGATTTGATGCAAATTTATATTGGCGAAGAAGATAACTGGACTCCGCCTCAACCCTGCAAGGAATTGGTTTCAGACATTAATTCTCAAGGAGGAAATGCATTTATTGAGATATACCCTAATTCTTTTCATTCATTCGATGGTCCGCAACCTCTCAGACTCATTCCAGATGCCTATAGCTGGGCCGATTGTAAGTTAAAGCTTAACGCTAAAACAAAAAAGGTATATGACCCCGAAAATACTGAGTTGGATTTTTCTAATCCAAGACTTAGGAGGGCTGCATATGAAAGTTGTGCAAAAAAAGGTGAGGTTATGGCCGGTGCTAGTCCTGAGTACAAGAATGCAGCTCACGAACACTTAGCCTCATTGCTACCAAAATTAGACTAATTTAAAAATTCTTTCCAGCCTCTGAAACCGCCTTCAAGATTTTGGACATTTTTAAATCCAAGCTCTATTAATGTCCTGCCAGCAAGAGACGCTCTGCTGCCTCCACCGCAGTAAACCACAATCGGAGTATCAGAGCTTAAGCCTTGGCTATCATTGGAAGGGGAGAGCTTCATTTCAATCAAACCCCTAGGAATATTTACAGCATTAGGAATAGCGCCCGTTTCCTCAATCTCAGTTCCTTCTCGCACATCTATGACAAAATAATTGTTAGAGTTTTGCTTAAAACTCTCACAAGAAATTTTAGGAACTACAGTGTGGGCTTCGGCAATTAATTCCTTGAGTGTCATTAAGATATTATCTTTTGAATTAGAGTTTTTCGCAATGCGAGTAAATTGGCATAGTAATTGCATTTATATGCATAAGTTCACATGATTGTTGCAATATTTTTGTTGTAAACATATTATGATGAGCATCAATGTTTACACTGTAAACATTATAACTAATATGTATAAATATAAATCACAATATCAAGGAAACTTATAATGAAAAAAATACTACTAGCATTATCACTTATTACACTTCCATCACTAGCAAGTGCAGAACTTGCTATCCAAGAAGGCTATTCAATAGAGGGAAAAATATTTGCAGTTAAAACTGCAAAAAAATACTCCTCAGTAGACGGTTGTTCAAAAATAGCACTTTCAAAGTCCAAGGTTGCTGGATTTACATTTGAATCAAAGTCTCAAAAATGCACTTTGTACAAAAAAGTTAGATCCATAAAAGCCAATTCTGGTTTTATTTCTGGCACTAAGTAAAAACAAGCTTTGTTGATATAAGGGGGCTTTATGCTCCCTTTTTTGTTCTTATGTCCTATAATCACACGCGATGAAGTTACTTTAATGCCCATCATGAAAAATTTTATTACAACACAACATTGGTCTCGTTCAGAACTCCAGGACATTATAGATTTTGCCAGTGAGCTTAAAAATTCACCTCATCAACCACTTTTAAAAGATAAATCAATTGCAATGTTATTTTTTAATCCATCCCTTAGAACTAAAACTAGCTTTGAAGTTGGAATAAGCGAGCTTTCAGGAACAGCAGTTATCTTGCAACCTGGCAAGGATGCATGGCCCATTGAGTTTCAAGAAAATATTGTCATGGATGGAGATGCAGAAGAGCATGTAAAAGAAGTGGCGCAAGTGTTATCTTCTTATTGTGATTGCATTGCTATAAGGGCATTTCCACAGTTCAAAGACTGGAATCATGATAGAACAGATTCAGTCATTAACAGTTTCGCAAAGCATTCCTCTGTCCCAGTTGTTAACATGGAGACAATTGAACATCCATGCCAAGAACTAGCTCATATCTTAACTTTACAGGAACATTACGGCGATCTTCAGGGCAAAGAATATCTTCTGACTTGGACCTATCATCCCAAACCATTAAATACCGCAGTTGCTAATTCAAGTATCTTGATAGCTAGCAAGTTTGGTATGAATGTAAAATTGTTATGTCCTTCTGAGGATTATCATTTAGACGATAGATACCTTCAAGCTGCTAAAGAGAATTGTGCATCTGAAGGAGCTTCATTTGATATCTCCCATGATATCGATAGCGCTTATTTAAATGCAGATATTGTCTATGCAAAAAGCTGGGGTTGTCTCAGTCACTATGGAAAAATAGATGAGCAAATAGCTTATAACAATCAATTCAAGCACTTTATCGTTGATGAATCAAAGATGGCCCTCACCAACAAAGCTGTTTTTAGTCATTGCCTCCCATTGAGAAGAAATGTAAAGGCCACCGATGCAGTCATGGATGCTGAGTATTGCATAGCAGTAAAAGAAGCGGCAAATAGAAAGCACGTTCAAAAATCCATGCTCAGTAAAATTTTATAGGTATTAAAAAATGAATAAAAAAGTAGTGTTAGCATTTTCAGGTGGTCTGGATACAAGTTTCTGTATCCCATACCTAATTGACCAAGGTTATGAAGTTCACACTTTGTTTGTAAATACTGGTGGCATCTCATCCAAAGAGGAACAAGCTATCACAAATAGAGCTAATGAATTAGGCGCAAAAAAACACATCAACGTAAATGTTGAAAAGAGCTTGTGGTCTGAAATTTTAATTCCATTGATTCAATCTGGCGCTCTTTATCAAAATAAATATCCTGCGCTTTGCTCTGACAGGTATTTGATTGTTAAAGAGTCAATTAAATTATGTAAAAAATTAAAAACAAAAGATATTGCTCATGGCTGCACTGGCATGGGTAACGATCAAATTAGATTTGATCTATCCATTAGGGCTCATGGAAATTACAACATTATTACTCCAATACGAGAAATTCAAAATGTCACTACAAATGTTAGAGGTTATGAAGAGGGCTATTTACAAGAAAGAGGCTTTAAAGTTTCTTCATTGCATAAAAAATATAGCATCAATGAAAATCTCATGGGAGCAACAATCTCGGGAAGTGAAATTGATGAGTGGGAAGAGCCCTCAAGCGAAAGTTTTGTGCTGTGCAAATTACCTCATCAATATCCCAAGAAACCCCAAACTTTGAAAATAAAATTTCTTAAAGGAAAGGTTATTTCTATTAATAATAAAAAAATGCAAGGAGCTGATTTTTTAAGATCTTTAAATATACTTGGAGGCTCTTATGGAATAGGGCGCTCAGTTTTTTCAAGCGATACAATCATAGGATTAAAGGGCAGGTTTGTTTTTGAAGCGCCTGGTATTACGATTTTGATGTCAGCACATAGAGCCTTAGAGGAGGCTGTTTTGACTGATAAGCAAAATTTTGTGAAGTCTCAAGTTGGACAGGAATGGGTAAATCTTGTTTATCGAGGATTTTACTTTGAGCCCTTAAGGGAAAACTTAGAGGCATTCTTGCTTGATTCTCAAAAAACTGTTTCTGGAGAGGTTACCTTGAAACTTACTCCCGGACGAGTTGATGCAGTTGCTGTCAAATCAAAAAATATCCTCAAGAGCCCAGAAGGAGCTTACGCTCAGTCTGCCACATGGTCAGAGGCTGAATCAAAAGGATTTATTAAGCTGATTGGCCAAAGCACTTCAACCTGGGCTTCTATCCATAAGAAAAAATGAATACGGATCTAGAGCTAACCCTTCAACATCTCAAAGCTCTAGTTGCATGTGATACCTCAAATCCTCCTAGAAAAATTAACCAATCAGGGCTAATTGAATATTTAAACTCTTTAGACTTTATTGACCCCCAGATATCAGATTTGGGAGAGGGCTCTATCAATATCATGCTTACCAAAGGCTCACCAAGATATCTCATCAACGTGCATCTGGATACAGTTCCAGCAGGCGATGGTTGGCAATCTAATCCTCATGATTTAACGATCAAAGACGGCAGAGCAATTGGGCTGGGTGCCTGCGATATAAAGGGAGCAGCAGCTTGTTTATTGACTTTGGTTGAAAAAGGTTTAGAAAATTATGCAATCTTGTTTTCCACAGATGAAGAGGCAGGTCAAAGCACTTGCATCAAGGAGTATATTAAAACTCAACATGCTTTTGAGGGAGTGATTGTTGCAGAACCAACCCAAAATAAGGCCGTAACATGCCATAGAGGCATTTTGACTGGTACTCAGGAATTTTTTGGTCTGGCAGGCCACAGTTCAGAACAAAGAGCTCTGACTGATAATGCCATCCACAAACTAACTCGATGGTCAGATGCAGCCTTGAAAGTTGCCGAATCATACAACACCAAATCTTTTAAAGATTTACATGGCATTGCTTTTAATTTGGGTCTAGTTGAAGGCGGCATAAAGCCTAACATCATTGCAGATCATGCGCAGGTGAAGTTTGGTATGAGACCTTTGCCTGGTCAGTCTTTTGATGAATTATTGAGTGAATTAAACACTCAAACAGCTCAGAGTGATGCAAAATTTACTGCTGGATTTGTTGCCCCTGCTTTGCCAGCATCCGGAGATATCGCTGAGGCAGAATCATTTGCAGATGAGCTGGGTTTGACCTTATCTCCTCCTGTAAATTTTTGGACGGAAGCTTCTTTATTTAGCGAGGCAGGGTACCGAGCTCTTGTGTATGGCCCAGGCAATATCGCTAATGCTCATCAACCGGATGAGTTCGTGGATCTTGATGACTTAAATCAAGCATTGATTGATTTTAAAAAGATAATCCAATGAGCAGTCCTTCTAATCAATTTATCAAAAGCACCATTTTAAAACTTCTTGGTGCTATAGGTTCTGAGAAAGAAATAAATAAGTATATTGAAAAATTTTCTTCTCCCGAACAACGCTTTGCTGTTATTAAAGTAGGGGGATCGGTGATTGAGAATGATCTTGAAAATCTTATTTCATCTCTAGTTTTTTTAAACCAAGTGGGTTTGAAGCCTGTCATACTTCATGGGGCTGGTCCAATGCTCTCTGCCGCCTTGGAAGAGAAGAAAATTGACTTTTCTTTTATCGATGGACAAAGGGTCACTTCTCTCAAAGTAAGGGACGTTGCTTATTCAGTTTTTAAGGAAACGAATAAGAGGATCGTTGACGCTTTAGAGGCTCAAGGAACAAAAGCACAAGGCCTTATTTCCAATATATTTGAATGCACTCTGGCGGACCCTGATTTAGGATATGTCGGATCTATTCAATCTGTCGACATTAAGCTTGTAAATGAGGTGCTGGAATTAGATTCAATACCTGTCATTGCACCCGTGGGATTTCAAGGCAATGAAGTCTTAAACATTAATGCTGATATCGCGACTGTTGAATTGGTAAAAGCAATTAATCCTTACAAAGCCATCTTTCTGTCAGAAATCGGCGGTATATTTAACAAATCTGGTCAATTGATACCGAACATTAATCTGGCTTTGGAATACAACGAACTTATGCAACAAGAATGGCTGCATTCTGGAATGAAATTAAAATTAGAGCAAATAAAATCTTTGTTAGATCATCTTCCAAAAACCGCCTCTGTATCCATAACAGAGCCAATCAATCTGCCTAAAGAGTTATTCACCGATTCGGGATCCGGCACTCTAATCAAACATGGTTATAGCGTTGTTCAGCATCAACTTCCAGACCAAGATGTAGAGGATCAATTTAGAAATATTATAGAAACTTCATTCAAAGGTAAGTTGGTTGATAATTTTTTTAACTCTCCGAAAGATATAAATATTTTTATGACCTCATGTAAGCGAGCTACGATTGCTATTTCAAATGATTTCACCATTCCTTACATGGATAAGTTTGGTGTTATTCCTGAAGCTAAAGGTGAGGGCTTAGGAGCAGGTATATGGCATGAGATGCGAAAAGTTTATCCTCAAGTTTTTTGGCGTTCACGACCAAACAATCCTATAAATGGTTTTTACACCTCAATTTGTGAGGGTTGTCAGAAACAAGATGAGTGGCATATATTTTGGATAGGCATATCTGATTATAGCGTTTTAAAAGATTGCATTGAGTATGCTATTAACAAACCAAAAAGTGTGATTTGAATGGAAGTTAAAAAAGTAGGTTTATTAGGAGGCAGAGGCTATGTTGGTCAAGAAGTTGTTAAGTTATTGGCTCAGCATCAGCATTTTAATCTTAGCTCAGTCTTTTCTTTAACCAAGGCTGGACAGCCACTAGATCTTAATGCTGATAGTGAGTTGATATATCAAGATCTAAGTATAGAAAATATTGTTTTAGCTGATGAAGATGCCTTTATCTTGGCTTTGCAAAATGATGAATCTCAAAAGTATGTTGATCTAATTTTTCAGCATAATTCTCAAGCAATTGTTATTGACTTGAGTGCAGACCATCGTTTTGATGAGGACTGGGAGTATAGAGTGCCTGAACTGTCTGAACAGGCCCTTTTAAATAGAATCAGTAATCCTGGCTGTTATGCTTCCGCCATGCAATTTATGCTTGCTCCTTTGTTAGATATTTTGGTTGGTTCGGTAAATTTATATGGCATTTCAGGATTTAGTGGAGCAGGCGCCTCTCCAAATGCTAGAAATGATCAGGAAGCTTTAAAAGATAGTGTTCTTCCTTACTCACTCGTATCACATCTGCATGAGCGAGAAGTTAAGGCTCATAGTTACTCAGATATATTATTCACACCTCATGTCGGCAATTTTTTTAGAGGAATCATGATGACTGGTAATTTTATTTTGTCAGAGCCTATGTTGCCCGAAGAAATTTATAATTTATTTCTTAGCTACTTCAATCAAAAACCGCTAATTTCTATTCAACAAGCAGTTCCAAATATGCAAGATGTGCAAAACACATCGAATGTAATAATTGGAGGCTTTGAAGTTGATCAAGAAATTAATAGGCTGACATTTTGTTGTGCACTTGATAACCTCCTCAAAGGGGCAGCAACACAAGCTGTGCAGAACTTAAATTCTGCATTTGGATGGGAGGATAACTTGGGAATAATAAAACGATGAAAATTTGGAATCAAAGCTCAAAAGATAAAAATTCTATGATTGATAATTTCTTATCTGGTGAAGATATAGTTTTAGACCAAGAATTATTTCTATATGACATTGAGGCATCCATTGCCCATGCCAATGAACTACAACATATTAATATTTTAAATAAATCTGAAACCAAGAAAATTATTTCAGCGTTAAACAAGCTTGCTAAATTATTTCAGGCCAAGAAATTCAAATTAACTTCTAAATACGAAGATTGTCATTCTGCAATAGAAGATTTCTTAACAAAGGAGCTTGGCTCGGTAGGCAAGAAAATCCATACAGGACGAAGTAGGAATGATCAGGTGATGGTGGCCATGCGTCTTTACGCAAGAGCAAAATTAGATGAAATTCAATCTATCAATCTACAGATTGCTAGGTCATTTTTTGATAAAGCTAAAAAACACTCATCCGATCCTATGCCTGGTTACACTCATTTGCAAAGAGCCATGCCTTCGACTTGGGGTTTGTGGTTCGGAGCTTTTGCTGAGTCTTTTCTTGATAACATTGATTTGATTTCAAGCACTCAATCCTGGATGAATATAAACCCTTTGGGTACAGCAGCTGGATATGGGGTCAATCTTCCTATTAAGCGTGAACTTTCAACGAAGGAATTGGGCTTCAAAAGAAAGCAATTAAATAGTCTGTATGTTCAAAACAGCAGAGGGAAGTTTGAATTAGAGCTTATTGGTTCTTTAAAGCAGCCGATGCTTGATGTAAGAAAATTTGCATGGGATATGAGTATTTTTTTAGCTCAGGAGTTTAGCTTATTGAGCATTGCATCTAAATATTCAACAGGATCATCTATCATGCCAAACAAATCTAATCCTGATGTAATAGAGATTATGAGGGCTAAGTATGCAGAGATAGCAGGACATTATTCAGAATTAGAAAACTTAATATCTCTTCCAAGTGGATATCATCGTGATTTACAACTTACCAAGAGATCACTGATATATTCAACTCATTGCGTTACAAAGACCTTAAGTCTGCTTCCGGATTTGATTAAATCCATCAAAGTAAATACACGGCGCTCAAATGAATTTATAGACCAGGACATGCTCATGACAGATCGTGCCTATAATTTGGTTCAATCAGGCGTACCCTTCAGAGAGGCTTATGTTAAAGTCAAGTCCGATAAAGACCCTCAATTAATCACACAACCAATTTCAAGAAATAATTCTTCGTCTGGTTCTGCCTATAATTTAGAGCTAAAAACGATTGAATCGAGGCTGAAAAAACTGATCAACAAAAAATAAATTACTTTTTGCTTTTCTTTTTTCTTTATGAGATTATTTAAGAAGAATGAATAAAGCTATCAGAATTCAAAAATCTGAAGCAGCTAGAGATAGACGGCATCGAAGGCGTGATTTAGCAGAGAAAAAGCTACAAAATGAATACGCTCGTCTTCGCAAGCTAAGAAGAAAGAAATAGTTTTCTAGCCGCTTTTAAATTTTTAACAATTCAGTTGCAAGGCCTCCTTTTATCCTAAAACATAGCTTGCATCCTTTTAGTCAAAAGTCTTTAATATATAAATGAATAAAACACACACCTATCTAGACAAGTGGCATAAGGGTTTGAAAGCTGATGATCCAAATTTTTTAGATGAGATTCTTGACGAGTCATGTGTCTTTACGTCACCCATAGTTTTTAAACCTATTCACGGCAAAGAGATGTCCAAACTCTATTTGATGGGAGCCGGCCAAACTTTTGACATGGAAAGATTTGAATATGTTCGTGAGCTGGTTGATGGACTGGATTGCGTATTAGAATTCGAAACCTATATTGGCGACATTTCTGTTAATGGTGTTGATATCATTCGTTGGAATGAAGAGGGTAAAATCATCGATTTCAAGGTTATGGTCAGGCCGTTGCAAGCCATTGGCGCTCTTCAAAAGAAGATGTCAGAATCATTAGAAAATTTAACTAAATAATTTTTATATAAAAAAAAGGAGCTCTTTCGAGCTCCTTCCATTACTAATCTAAATAACCACAACTAGGGGGGAAATGATCTTAGAAAGAGTAATTAACTGTGACTCCATATGTTTTTGGTGCATTTGGATAACCCTCAAAGGAGGTTCTAAATGGATCACCTACAGATGAAAAAGCTGTATGGAGATATTTGTCATCATTGATGTTGTTACCAAATATAACTATATCTAAATTACCTCTAGTGATTCCAGCACTAAAGTTGAGTGTATCTTTTGTTTTCTCACAAGTTCCTGCTGCACACATAGCAACATTCTCTGAAGGAATGATTCTTATTTGTGTTGGTCCAGAATAAAGATGATTTAACCTAATATAACCATCTGTGTTGCCTCTGTTCCAGTTCCAAGTAATGGAGCTAGTAAAAGAATCATCATGTACATTTTCAGGCTTAGTTCCACTCACATCACCTGCTGCTGAACCAACAAATGAGTCATATTTTGAATCCATGACTAGCCCACCAAAAGTAATATCAATACTAGGCACCGGGGAGAAAAGCAAATCAAACTCAAATCCTTCTGATGATTGCAATCCTGCATTCGCTAATATAAAACCGGAGCTGACAAATGTATTGGACTGGAAGTCTTTAATCTCCTGGCTAAATGCAGTTAAATTAAAATATCCTGTTGATAATCTCATCTTCATACCAAGCTCAAAAACTTCTGCTTCTTCAGGTGATGCATATCTTTGACCAATTGCAGTATTTTCTGCAACTGGTGTTCCAGCTGCTGCTAATGCAGCTCTTTCAGCTAGATCTGGTAAAGAATTTGTTGATAGGTTCCATGCAGAGGATTTAAATCCAGTTGAAACTCCTCCGTAAAAGCTTACATCATCATTAAGCATGTACGTCAGTTTTGCTGTGTAATCAATGTTGTCATCGGATGATTTACCACTTTGACCAGCGTTTGGAAACTGCTGCATTTCAGGAATGAACTGAAGAGCTTGAAACCCAAGCAGTGGATTTACCGCGGGATTTGTAGCTAATGCTGCTGCAGTAGCAGGATCTAAACCAGTTCCTATTAAAAATGCAGTCCCAACACCTACAAAACCAATCTGTGAAAACACATCATTATTTACATCAATTCCTGTTGCTGATTTTTCGTCTTCAATGTAACTTACACCAAGGATAGCGCCTAACTTATCAGTTAGACTTATGTCTACTTGTCCAAATAAAGTGGTTGTTTCGGTCTCTTGTGTAAAGTAACCGACCCTTCCTGTACCTTCCTGGAAAAATAGTGACGCAGGCAAGCCTAAAAGACCTCCAACATTAGGAAGAGCTCCGCCTGATGCAATATTTGCAAATGTATTAAATGATGGTCCCCAAATAACACTGCTATCATTTTTCAGGTCTTCTTCATAAAAGTATGCTCCTACCAACCAATTGACCTTTGCATTACCGTTGGATGCAAGTCTAAATTCTTGAGATTTTGACGATAAATTCACATTTGTTGTATTTGGGTTAAGTATTCTAGAGCTATCAAAATCAATATCTTGACTTTCAAGGTTATCCGAATCCCTTGATGAAGTAATACTTGTAAATGTCATATTTTCCATTTCTTTAACAATATTTACTGAGATTCCAGAATTTTCACCTTTTGAAAAAGAGTCGAAATTGAAATGCACCTGATCAGTGAATGGATTGTTTGGAGCAGCTTGAGCACCAAGAGCATAAGCAAGTTCTTTTGCAGGACCCGCAGAAACATTCCCTACTTGGCAACAAAATTCATCGTATTCATCGTAATCAGCCGTGATCCTAATTTCTAAATCGTCTGCAGTTTCAATTAATAAATCTGCTCTTAAAGAATATCTATCTCTGTTGTTGGTATCATTACCAGTAACTGTATTTTTAGCATGACCATCAGCTTGGTTGGTATTAGCATTCAAACTAAAAGCCATAGTGTCACTCAGTGGAGCCGTGTAATAAGCTTTTACTACCCTTGAATTGTAGTTACCAAATGACGTTGAAATCTTTCCAAATTTCTCGAAAGAAGGTTTTTTTGTAATGATGTTAATTACACCAGCAGTCGCATTTTTACCAAACAAAGTACTTTGAGGACCGCGAAGAACCTCAACCCTTTCAACCATTGGCAGATCGTTGATTCGACTTTGCATTTTTGATCGATATACACCATCAACAAATAAGGCTACTGAAGGCTCAACACCATTATTATTTGAACCATTTCCAAAGCCTCTAATAAAAAAAGCTGCATTTTTAGATGATTGATACTGCCTTGTGTCCAAAGAGGGAACTACTTGCATTAAATCAAAAGCATCAACGACGTTTGCTTTGTCTATTTCATCAGCACTGATTACTGATACAGCAACAGGAACTTCTTGTAGAGTTTTTTCTGTTTTAGTAGCAGTTGTGATAATTTCTTCAATTTCACCTGATTGCGCCAATGTATTTAACGAAAAGATGAATATAAAACATAAAGATAAAATATATTTGTATTTGTTCATGGAAGTTCCCCTTTAAATTTGATAGTAAAAAAATAACTTTATACTAAATTTTATAAAATAAAAGGCACATATTTTTCATGAATAATACT
>ERZ891134.94-NODE-94-length-74241-cov-28.005203_pt1 | contig 74241 bp, 61 predicted proteins | sample MGYA00520888_ERZ891134 | MGnify/ENA primary metagenome ERZ891134 (study PRJEB32303, sample SAMEA104408692) | aquatic metagenome | biome: Brackish water; feature: Coastal; material: water | place: Baltic Sea | collected 2014-10-23 | depth 10 m ... | reverse complement strand
GCAGGTGCCGCTTCTGGTGCCGGTGTTGGAGTTGCTGGTGGTGCCGCCGGAGCAGGAGTACCCGCTCTATTCTGTGGATCACCTGTTCTTGCCGCCATTCCCGCTGGACGGAAATATTGACCAAAACGATCCATATCATATGCTTCACCATCTACTGATGCTTCAAACATTTCTTTCATGACTTTTACCTCAACTTCTGAAGGTTGTTTCGGAAGGAAGTCACTCATGTTAAACAAGCCATTAGTTTCAATAGCTTTCATTTCAACATCTGTCAATGGACGCTCTCTACGTGCCCAATTAGAAGTTGAATAGTCAGCATATCCACCTTTACTTGTTTTATTAAGACGGAAGTCTACACCAGCAGTATAATCTGTTGGTAATTCTTCCATATCCGGATCCATGAGAGCCGCTTTAATAATTTGGAAAATCTGTGGACCAATAATAAACCTTCGAATTGGATTCTCAGGAGTAGTATCTTCATTCAACGCAGTTTCAGTTACAAAGCCTTGGAATACGTATGAACGTTTCTTCCAATATTTTCTACCCATGTCTTCTAGACTTGGATCTTTAAACCATGCACGTACCTCATTTAAGATCTCGCATGTTTGGCCGTACATTTCCATACATGGAATTTGTACTTGTACAGGACGTGAGTCTGTCTCACCTTTAATTCCTGCAAACGGAAGTTTGATCATCAAACGTTCTTTCCAAAAGAAAGTGTTTGCTTCATCTCCGTCTGGAAGGAATCTTAGAGTTGAACTCTGTCCTTCTTGCATGTTCCAAAATGGAAAAATTGCGTTGTCACCGCCTGACGAACGATTGCCGCCAGTGTTTGCTTCTTGTTCTTTCAGTTTAGCTCTGATTTCTGCTAGTGTTGCCATAATATAAGCCTCCTATGTGTTTTTGCCTTATAGCTGTTTTGTATTGCCTAAATGTGCATTACTTTATATATAATACACTCTTGTACTTATAAAGTCAACCTTTTTTTTGACTTTATTCTGAAATTTGGTTATCTTAGTCCTGCTAGGGATTGGATACGTGCCATTTCAGCATCTTTCAAGCGTAATAAATCTGCCATTACTGCTTGAGCTTCATCAACCATCTCATCACCGTACTGTTTTTGTACTGCTGTTAAGACCGCTGTTTCACCCTTAGGAAAGCCATTAGTTGTATAATCATACATACTCTTAATGAACTCATCTAGTGGAATTTCGTTCTTTTGCTTCAATTCGTCACCGTTTCCTTTTGGACTAATGTCGATTGTTGTAGCATCTTTTGAATCTGCATCAGCTAGTAATTTTGCCGCTGTGCTTTTATCCATTGTTACTTTATGTTTTTTACCAGAACCTTCTGGATATTCGAATTCTTTTTCACCTTTAGCCGCCGCATTTGCCGCCGCCATTTTAAAATCTTCAAATGCTTGTTCTTCTGCTGTTAATTCTGCTGATTCTTCTTCGTGCCCTTGTTCGTGTTTTGACTGTGCAATAATAGCGTCCATCTTTTCAGCATATGCTGTTTGAGGATCGATAACAGCTTCTGGAGCCATATCACTTGGATCTACATAATCTTCGTCATTTACTCTGTCCCAAATATCAGCATTTTCGATTCCTTCTAAATCTACTTCTTCTACTTTGTTTGCTTCTTTTACTAAGTTGTATACATACGGAAATACACCTTTTAGTTCTTCGTTAAACTGTCTAATAGTAAGTTCGTCAATCCAAGTATTTGAAACATCTTCTGGAACTTCTTCAAGCACGGTAGTTTCGAAGTTTGCAAATGTTTCTGTATAATATGCTTTGCGTTGTAGAGACTCAACTGTCTTTTTAACAGTAGCAAGTCTTTCGTTTACAACGTCCATGTATCCTGCTAAACCTTCAGCCATTACACTTGAGCGATTCATGTATGTCTTAAATTTACGCAGTTTGTTTAATTCTTCTGATAGTCCAACAATATGCTTACCAAAGTCGTCGTATGCATTTCCACCTTCACTTACGTGCATAGCCATTGCTCTTGCACCGTTCATGTGTCGTAGTGGATATTTAAATCTTTCGCCGTTTTCACTTTCAATATAAATGCTGTGTACATTTTGTGTGCGTCCTGCGGCATTTTCGTGGTTTACTGGGCCAGCATGTTTTACAACTAATCTTGCTGTTCCGATATCTTGGTAACTAGTTCTACTAGTTCCATACATCTTTGATTCGCTCATTTGGTTCTCCGTGCTTAGATATTCGTAATCTCTTTTATCTAAATTTGATTTTGTTATGTCTCGTGTATCAAAATTTAACATTCTCTTTTTTGCAAATACTCTTAATTCTTTTAAGAAATCATACCATTTACTTTTAAGTATTTGTTCTTGTTCTGAAAACAAGTTTTGTGCATACATGATAGTTAGACTATTTTCATCTATATTTACATTTACTTTTTTACCTTCTGCAAAGTCAAATTCAAAGAATCTAGCTTCGTCAGGCTTATTTGTAATAGTAGCATTTCCGTCTCCTACTGTAATATTAGGAAAACGTCCACGTATCTTATTAAATAATTCGTCTGCAATAGTCTTAAGGTTTTTCATATTAATATTTATCAATAACCGCTAACAAAAATAGGCATTGGCGGTTCGTATGATTCTTCTCCTTCTGCTTGTGTAAACGTATTATATATACGTGGATCCCAGTCTTTCATTACAGCCATCATTCTTAATGCAAGTAATGTAGCACTAACCAAGTCATCATTAGCTCCCGGTTTTGCTCTAAAACTAGTACCTGTAGCAACATAATTCTTTAGTTCAGTAATTAATGGGCCACTATTAATAGTTATCTTATTATTTTCAACCATAGTCTTTAGTCGACTACATGCTGTAATCTTAGTACCATGTGTAGTATTAAATCCTTTACGAAACTTACGTACATGTCCTTTACGCATCGGTTCACTTACAAATAGTCCGGGTATATTTTCTTCGCCAAAGTCATTTATAACAATCAATGCCGCTTCTCCGATACTATTGTTTTCTACACTCCAATAAATGTTAGATCCAGTTCCTTTACAACTATCTTGTATGTGTGTACAAATATCTCTTAATATTCTAATCTGTGCTGGTATAGGTGTTTCGTTGTGTCGCCATTCTGCTACTTGTATATAACTTGGAAGTTCATATACTTGTATTGCGGCATAATCGCCTCCAGTACCCATTGCTGGATCAAGTGCTACTGCATAATTTTGATCTCCTGTTGGTTTTGCGTACCAACGTGTTTGCCCCATATTCATTAAAGGATTTTTAGACTCCATTTGTGCAAGATGAATACTGTTAATAAGTGTTTCATCGTATACTAAGAATTCGCAACCGTATTCTCGTCTAAATTTTTCTTCTCCAATACGTCCAATTTCTTCTATTTTCCATTGTTCGTCTCTGTCAGGATGTTCGTCCCAACCACATGTAAATCCGTGAAATCCGTTTTGTCCTACTTCTTGTTTGTTACCATGTGCATCGTATTTGTTCTGCGATTCCTTCCAAATAACAGCAAACGTATCTTCATCACTGTTAGGTGTACTTGTAATAATAGCACGACCACCTGTTGCTAGTGTAGGTGATATTGATGTCCAAAATTCTTCTGCAATATTAGGATTAACAAATGCAAACTCGTCACAGTATAATAATGATATACTCATACCACGTCCTGTGTTGCCTGTTGTAGTAGCACTAACAATACGTGATCCATTTTCAAACTCCATTGAGCCTTTGTTATAGTTTGTAACACCCGCTCTAATATGGTCTGGACATGATTCATACACATATCTAATACGTTGCATAATCTCTTGTGCGCCTGTATACTTGTGTGCGGCAATTAGTACAGTTTGATCTGGATGAAACATTGCATACCATGCTAGATATATTGCGGCAGTAGTAGTTTTACCAGTCTGCCTTGGTAGCATGTTTACATTAAATCTATGATTGTGATAACTTTCAAGAAGTCGTGATTGATATGAAAAAGGATCAAACAATAATTTGCCTTTTACAGGATGTTGGATGTATGCAAACTTACGTGCGAAATGGTCGTAACCAGTTTTAGGATCCATGCATTTAGCAAGGTCCTCAATCTGTGTATCAGTATATGTTTCTGTTTTATTGGCTTTCTTAATTAAGACGCCGTCTAAAGAAGTACTCATACTACTATTTAACCAAAAAAATAGGACCCGAAGGTCCTATTGAGTGTAACTTTAATTTTATTTTTATGTTGCTACTAATGTAGCGGCCGCTGTTACTAATGAACCACTTGTGTCAATTGTATTTGGTCCAACTGCTGTTACTGTGCTAGTTGGATAGTTTGATGCTGTTCCGATTGTTCTAATACGTGCTTGTAAATCACCAGCAGTTGCATTTGAATCACATACTACAGTCATTGTACCACTGTTATCGTTAGTAGTCATGTATACTAAAGGATTAATTTCTTTGCAAATTTGCTCTACTGTTTCATCAACAGCATCGTCTTCTGCTCTTAGATCAACTGCTGTGCCGTTTGCAATTTTTACTAAAATTTTAAATGCTGTTGCACCTGGTCTATAAACTGTACCTGCTACTGATAATCCTGATCCGTTTACTCTTGTTATACCAGCCATTAGTTATTCTCCTTAGCATCTTCTTTACCTTTGTACTCTTTGTATAAGTTAGCTAACTGTTCTTTAATTTCATCTTCAAGTGCCATTGGATTGTCTCCGCCTGCTACTTTTGGATAAGATTTCTTAGATTTGTTTAGGTCAGTTCCACCTTTGATTACATCAGTATATGGTGCATAGTCTTCTTCTGGAGAATTAGCATAATCGCCTTCAACTGCTGTTTCGTCTGATTCAGCATCTTCCATTCCGCAACCTGGTCCTGCTTTAAGATCCATATCCCCTGGTACATCATCTCTACCCGGAATCTTTGGATCATCATCCATTGCACCTAATGCTTTGATATGTTTTTCCATATCCATTCTTGGTGCTAATGGTTTGTCGCTTACTTTAGTTGGATTCATTCCTGCATTACGCATGATGTCCATCATCTGTGCAACTTGTCCAGCATCGTCACCTGTCATTGAGATGTTCATTGATGCTGATTCTTTTAATTCTTGTTTTTTGCTAGGAGCTTCAATAGCGTCCATTTTTGCAATCATATCTTTAAGGTTCATTATTTGCTCCCTACTGGTGATACAGTATTTTCCTTGTCGGTGATATCTGCGCCTTCACCTGGTTTAACGTCTTGTAACGGATCACTTTCACGCTCTGATCTAGCAGTTTCAAGTTCTTTTAATAGAGACATAACACGATTTGAACCAACATCGTCTTGTGCTGAATCGCCTCCCATGTCTTCTGTTTCTAATCTAGTTTCATAAGGCCCGTCATCTTTAATTGCTTGATACAATTCTTGTGGTTCATTTACATTACGTACGATAATATTAGCCCTATCAATATTACAACATTGTGCAATATACTCGCCTAACACTTGTGGTGTTGTAGGATAGTTTAATCCTGCTTCGTAATATGTAACTTCGCAATTACTAAGTTGTGGAAAGTCCAGTGGACGTTCTTGAATTGGTGTTTTCTTTCCAGCACTCATTGATGCTACACTGTAGCGTTGCAAGCATCTTTCTAAATCATCAGCACAATTCTCTGGTAATTCACCTGCTATTCCAATGTTAAATTCGTATATTTTTTTAGCTTCTGCTAGGTATTTTTCAAACATGTTTTCGTCCTTATTAAATTATTTATCCATATTCTTAAGTTTTTCGAGCAAACTATTACGGTCTGTTACTATATAACCTTCGCCTTGGATCATCTCATCATCTGGTTTGCCGTCTTTATCCATCTTCTCTTTCTTAAGTTGTAGTTCTACCATCTTAAGTTTTTTGTCTAATTTAGCAACTTTAGCATCAAGTGATGTTTTAAGCATTCCGCCTGCAACTTCAAACACTCTACCCGAGTACCTTGACTCAACATTCATACCTAAATCCATTAGGTCGTCATATGCATCCATAGCTTTTTGAGCAACTTCATTCAACTCTGTATCAGCCATTTCACCTAATCCCTTAACTGCGGGCAGTGCGGCTGATATTTTATCAAACTCAGCAATATCCCGGAGAGTCTCATTCTGTTGGGCTAATACTTCTTTTCTGTCTTTTTTCTGATCTTGTTTGATAATTTCTTTACTATCAGGTAAGTCGAGAAGTTCTTCTAATTTCTTTGTCATTATATACTCACATTAACTGCTACTATTATTTAGCCTTTTCGGCTACCCTGGTGGAACATATCCTTTTCTGTGACTACTCTGAATCCTATACCTTTGGACTTAGCATATGCTCTTGCGGCTTCCCATTTTGCCATATTCAATACTACGTGTGCTTGATTATGTTTAGATTTGCCGGCAGTTTCCATAGTTACTTGATTATCTGGTTTAACTTCTATAAGCTCTACCATATTTTTACCTTTTTTTGTCTTATATTGTATAAAAAAGTCAGGTACATATATTGTATGTCTACCTGTTAACGGATTTCTATAAGGTATTTTTACTGCTTCACTCGCCCACGCTTGTATAGATGGATTTTCATCGCAAAATTTCATAAAAGCAAATTCCCAGCTACTACGGTATGTTGGCGTTTTACGTCCTACATATTTGTCTGGGTGTTTGGCTTCGAATTTACCTTGTGCAAAACGGCTCATGGGTTAACCCATTATGTTTCTTGCTTCTAACGGAGTATCGTTATTAGTTACTCTAAATCCTAGTGTACTAACTTTTTGTCTATTTAGATTTATAATAGTTGCAACAGCAAAACTTAGTTGTAATTTTTCTAAACCACTTAATGTATCTAATAGCTCAAATACTTTAACATTATCAAGTTTAGCTTGTTGCATAAGAATTGCACCTGTTGACTGTGCCGCTGATTTATCAAAACCTTTTGATTCTAAAAAACCTATTACAGCATCTACTTCGTTACTTGGATATGCTAACTGTTTTTGATAGTATGTATTAAAATATCTTTTAGTTGCATCAGCACTTGATTGATCTTGTTTTTTAGGTAAATTTAATTGTACTTTGTCCATTTTTTATTCCTCTGGAAACTCTGGTCCACTAAAACTATTTGCACTAGCTGTACTTGTTTTTGATGTGGAAGCACCTGAGGCTAATGCGTTTTTAAGTAACGATCCACCGCCTACTATTGCCGCGGCTGATGCTATTGTGCTTAACCCACCTGATCCTCCACCATTTGGAAAAGCAAGTCCTGCGACACCACTTACATCAACTCCGGCTTTTTTTCCAATAGTGCCAATTGCACTACCTAATAATTCTTGTCCAACTCCTGACTGAGTTAATCCGCCTGCATTTTGTAATACGTTTGCCGCTTTTAATACTGTACCAAAGTTTGCTGTACCACCAGTAATATCATTTAATACTCCAAAGCCTCCTGCTAGTACTCCACCTATTCCTAGTAAACTAGATGCGCCGCCGCCTGCTAGTGAGTTTGGACTTGGTGTTTTATCATAATGTTCTTCGGCAAACCCTTTAGGTCCGCCTTTGCCTATAGCACCTCTACTATAATGAACTGATTCATATTCTAGTGTCATAGTATTTGTAACACCTTCACTGGCGCTGTTATCCATCGTATCATGTGACCAATTGCTAACTAATGGGTTAACTAAAGTGAATGAAGTATAGTTTTTTCTTGCCATTTGACTTATTGTTATACTTGTAAAAAATGGAGCAAAGCTATCGTTATCAAAACCGTATCTATACTGTCTTCTACCGAATTGATTGCCTCTGTTATAAGGATCAAATGCTGTTGTTCCTACATCTGGTGAGCCATCAGGTGTTGTTTTTGCATAGTTACCATCTCTGTAATAGTATCTATAATATGCTTCCCACATAGCAGTTGTAATACCCATATTATCATCGTGTAGGCTAATAGTTATTGGTTGATAATCAATACGTTTTTGTACAACTCTTTTTCTATTGTATTGATGCTTTACATCTGTTTGAATATTGTATGCTGGTAATTGAGCAGATTTAACAAGCATATTAAGTTCATTCATATGCTTTTCTTTTAGTTGCGGAATAATTGCTGATGCCGCTGGATTAATATTAAACGTAACATGATAAAGGAATTTTACCTTTGGACTTAATCGATGACTATCGTCAACAAATAGTCTTGAACCATGTGCATAGTCTGCAAGGTTGCCTTTTGGGTTTAAAGCACCCGATACTACATTGTCTAAAAATCCGTTTAAGAAGCTCATACTAATATTTATCCTTTTGAATAAAGTGGGTAGATAATTTAGCCATAAAAAAAGGGCCAACAAAGGCCCTTAATTTAAATTTTGTTTTGTTTAGATAGATCCGCCGCCTGTAATAGCTGTGTTAATTGTTCTACCTACTGCTGTTCCAAGTCCTGTTCCTTGTGGAGTTTGGATTGCGTTATCGTAACGTATAGTACATGCTATAGTAACTGGCTCTGAAGTAGCATAGTTAAGTGTGTTATAGTTTGTACTTTCTAAGTAACATCCGTATAATTCAAATGTTTCTAATACACTTGCTGTGTTGGCACCGTTACCACCATCTAAAATTTCAATTCTAGTAACAAACTTGTAGTCTGCACCACTTGCCGCACTTGATTGCTCAAAGAAATCAAATTGTTTCTGAAGTTGTTCACCAACAAGTTTTTGTACATTGTTACTAACATCTTCACGCAAGTTAAGTGTAATTGGTTCCCAAGTATGTTTACCAGCCAAGTATACTCTAGAGTTGTAAATATCAACCGTCATTTGGTCAAAACTAACGCTAGGTCTTGTTACGTCAATTACTTGTTTTGTTAACTCTGTTGACGGACTTGATACACCAAAGTTTTCTAAGCTCACTCTAAAGCGATACTGTAGTTTGGGCATTAACAAACCTTGATTAGATGCACTCGCGTTGCTATCTAAAGGTACTGTTAATTTTGAAAGTGTTGAAATTGCCATTATGTGCTCCTATTACTTTTATTTATCATATTATAGTCCGCTAATTTCACCAGTATTTTTAAGTCTTAATGGAATGTAAATAAACTCCACTGCCTTAACTGGCTCAATAGCAATATCTAAATACAGCTCGTTTCTATCAATTCTACTTGGAGTATTGTTAGACTCATCACATACAACTAGGAAGTCATATAATGCTCTTTGTGACACTAGCTCTAGCATTAAACTATCTGCTTGTGCTTTAATTTCATCACGTGTGATTTTATCATTAGGCTCAAAGATGTAAGGCTTAGCAAGTTTCTTAAGTTGTGATCTCAAGTAAATTACTAGTCTTGCTACGTTGATTCTATCCAATGCACTTGCGTTCTTTGCTCTAGTCTTTTGACCAAAGTTAACAAGTCCTGCTCCTGTTAAGAATGTAATTGGGTTAATGTTGTTAGCATAAAGTGTATCACGCTGTCCTTCATTTAATGCAATTGACTTAAATTCGCCTTCTGCATCAATGTATCCTGCGGCACTTGCATTTGTAATCCCACCACGTCTTGTACCTGCTGGTGCAAACCATGGAAACGATACTTGATCGCTTAATGCTAGTGTTCTTAGAATACCGTGACTTGCTGGAACAATAACATTGTTACCTGCATTATCACTTGTAAACAAGCTAGGGTAGAACATACCCAAATATTCATCTCTTGTTACAGCACCGTTGTCGTTATCTTCAACAGCTAGTGCAGTGTTTGATCCCCAATTATTTAATGTAGTACCATCACTTGCTAATCTAAATGGAGTGTCACCTACGATAAATGCTGTTAAGCCTCTATCATTGTTTAGTGCAACCATTTCACCAATTAGCTCTGAGTAACCTGGACAAGCCATTACGTTGAATAGTCTTGATTCATCATCTCTAATGTCTTGGTTACTGTTAACCATTGCTTGTAGAGCTTGAATAATAACTTTACGTTGTGCTTTACGTCCGAAGCTACCTGATCCGTCAACTTGGTTAGCTGACTCAGTAACCCATCTGTGTGGATAGTATAAAGCCATACTCACGTCGCTCATTCTAATATTTTTAGCAGTTACGTCTACATGGTTACGTACAAATTTCTTAACGTTAAATCCACTTCTACGTAAATTCCAAAGCAACATACCTTTTGGATATAGTGCAGGATCTGGTGCGTCAGTGTCTAAGTGATCACTAACTAATAGTTCTGCAATAGTTCCGCTTGGTGCTAGTGTAGCTGTTCCGCCACTTGTACCATAACGTGCATCAGCAAACAAAATACCATCTTCTGATGTTTGATCGCCTTCGTCTAGTGCAATCCATTTTGCTAAGTCTGCGTTGTACTTGTGTACTTGTGGATAATTTTCTAAGTCTGCTGTTGATACCCAAATGTCGCCTGTTACTAGTGCAGATGAACCATCTTGTTGTGTAGTTGGTTGTGTTGCACTAACAATTGGTCCTAATGGATCAGCTGAACTGTAAACGTTCTGATAACCTTTCCATGTTTGACCATCGTGTACCATAATATCAACTTCATCAACAATACTGTTGTACCATAATGCGCCATCAGTTGTTAATGCTGTTGGAGCAGTTGCACTTGCAGTTTGTGTTAAAATCTTCCAGTTTGACATATAGAAGTCATAAACAGCATCACCTGTTGGTGCCGCATATAAGTTTGCTGTACCTGCTTTTGTTGTATAATTAAATGCCGCGAAGCCAATTAAGCCTAAAGCACCGTTTGTATCTTTAATATGTACTTCTCCGCCATCGTTATGCTGGATAATAACTCTATTACTTGCATCAACACTTGCAACAACATTTACAAACCCTGCCGCGTTAATTGCATTTGCAATAGTGTCTGCGTCTGCCGCTGTACCTGCCGCTGTAATGCTTAGAGCTTTACCAGCTGACATAGCCGCTTGTCCTACAATACTCTCTGCCATTGTAAATCCATATGACTGAGCTCCTGTCAACTGTGTTGCTACTGCACTTGAAGTAATTGAAGTTGCACTTGAGCTATTTCTTGCAAAAATTGTAAAGTCAAACTCTTCGTTTTCTGCTTGAGTAGTATGTGCTTGTACATATGTTGCACCTAATGCTAATCCAAGTCCACCAGTTGCTTTATCTAAGTTATATAATGCTTCGTGGTTTGTTTTGTAAACTAATGCTGACTTGTCTTCCCATAGTTTAGTAGTTCCGTTAAACTGCTTAACTTTCATTTGTACACCTAAGTTAGCGTCTGTAGTTTTGAACCAAACACTTCCTGTAGGTCTTGTTTTAGTGTCAGCTGTCTTAAATGCTGGAACTGCTGTGTGTGGAGCAATTTCAAATGCTGGAGAATAGTAAGTACCTGCTGTTAAACCTAAGTCTGCTAACAATGTACCTGAAGCACCTGCTGAAATAGCAATCGCACCGTCATCATCTGTTGAACCGTCAACGGTGTTTGAACCGTCACCAAAGATGTTTAATTTTCCGTCTACAACACTTGCACTTACACCTGTAATGCCTGCGCCTGTAATATCAGCCGCATACTGTGTAATTGTTGTTCCTGTTGCCGCTAAAGTTGTGCCGTTGATTACAATAGTTTGTCCTAGTGTATGTGTACCAGTTGCTGTACCTGCTACAGTTGGCCAACTCTTGACCCAATCAGCTGTTCCTACTTTAACCCATGCTCCTGAAGTATTTTTGTAGTACACTTTGTTAGTAGTAGTAGTTGTAACTACTGCATAGTCACCTACTGCACCTATTGAACCTTTAGGAATACCTGAATTAACTTCTCCAACTAGGTTAACTTTATTAGTAATAACAAGTGGAATTTTATTAGTAAATGACTGTCCACCAGTAACAGTTACGGCATTGCCGTTCCATTCAAATATTCCATATTTTGTTAATGCTGTGTCAAACCACCATGTTCCGTTTGCTGGATTAGCCGCTGGTGCACTTGCACTTGGGCTTAATTCGTTTAGATCAACATCTGCTCTTACAACAAATGCTCTGTTACTAACACCCAAGTATGAGTATGCCGCTTGTAAACCGTATTCGTTTAGTTCGCCACCGTTAACTGGATTGTTGCTTGCATCTGTTTGGAAGTATGGATCTCCGAACGTGTCTGATAAATCTCTTTGTGATGTAATTAAAAATGGTACTCCGGCATTTGCCTTTGTTGTACCTCTTGCTGTACCTGTTCCTGAAGCATTTGCTTTGTCTTGTTTAGACGCTACAAAGATCATCGGAGTAGTACCTGGTTCTGCTGGTGTGTAAAAACTCTCGTCAATTACGCTAACTTGTACACCTGGTGATATTAAAGCCATTTAAGTTCTCCTGTTATAACAACTGTTAAAAGTATTTATATGATTTCTCCAAAAACATATATCAAAACACCAATAAAAAGGTACCACAAAGGGTAGGTAAATACAATATGAGACCTTTATGCGAGTGCGGATATAGACCAGCGGCTGTAAACTATAAAAAGAACGGTAAAACGTTTTATCGTAAGCAGTGTGATACTTGTTTGCACCACGGCAAAAAAATGTGGGGTATACCTAAGTGGCATCGTGCTGGTTATAGACAGTTAGATACTTGTGAAAAATGTAACTACCATAGTAATCATAAAGAGCAGTTTAATGTTTATCATATAGACGGCGATTTAAATAATACGTTGCGTAGTAACTTAAAAACTATCTGTGCAAACTGTCAGCGGGTGATGCAGAAGCAAGGCGCAAAGTGGAAACAAGGCGACCTTTTACCTGACTTTTAAGATCTGCAATAGTTCCTTCATTATATATATTATGTTCAAATGATGCTCTTGCCCATCTCCATTCACTAGGATGTACATCAGTTGGTTCAATGCCTAAATCTTGGTATTGTCTAAACCATACAGGATCAGGTCCACGTTTAACACACCAAACTTTTCCGCCCATATTCTTAATAACTTCTACTTCGTTTTCAAAGCGTACATCAGGAATAACAAAGTTTTTATTAGGATTATCAATAATAGTCTTTTTAACAAAACTTACCCAAATACCATCATAGAATCCGTTACGCATACAATCAGTACCAAATTCTTGTAATACTAACCTTGGAGTTATACTACGTCCTGTTTCTTTTGTCCAAAATGCATCTTCTTGCTCACGCCAATAACGACTGTCTGGTGTTTCACCTTCAAGCATATCACGTGGCCAATCAAACATTAAAGATACTGCGTCTTTAAGTTTGTCTGCAAAACTAATCTTTTCAAAGTTGTGATCGTCAACTAAAATGTCTGCTACTGTACCTTTACCGCAACTGATGAGTCCACAAATTCCAATAATCATAATGAGTCCTTAATTTATAATGTATAGTATACGTTATAATTTAGCAGATGTCAAGTGTTATTTTAACCGATTGTGAAGCCGTAACCTACGCCGCCAGCAACTGCTAATGCAACGTCTTGTTCAAGTTTTTCCATTTCAGCTTGTGCTTCAGCTTTTAGGGCATCACCATTAAGTGAACTACCACCCTGTGGTCCTGAAATAGTAGCGAATTTTGATCTTGCTTCGCCTAGCATATACTTACACTTTGCAAGTGTATAGTCTTTGATCCATTGTACAGCCATATAGTCATCTAATAGTTCAAAGTCTGGTCTGTAGTTGTAACATTCTAGTAATAGTTCTTCTTCTGCACGGGCACGTTGTAAGATTGTAAGTTTCTTATTTGATCTATTCCATTTAAATTCAATAAATGATCCAAACATACGTCCTACTAATTCTTGATATCCTGCAAAAGCATTATAAGTTGATAATCCGCCCATATTAGAGCTTGCTAAAAGATACGTATTTGTGTATGCCATATTAAATGGTTCGAATAATGTTCCACCGTCGCCGCCACCTGTGCGTGATCCTATTGATCTACGAAAAATCTTTTTAACTTCCATCACTTCATTTGGTAATGTATAGTCATTTTGATCAATTACTGTAGGTAAAAAGATATAAGATTCTTCAACACTATTTTCGCTACGCTGTCTAAATTTAGTTAATGCTGTATTTAGAGCACTTTCATAATGCTCTGGATCGAGTTCAACATCGATCATTCCACCACCGAGACTAAGTTCTACGTATTTGTAAACTTCTTGCTTTTTTGTATTAATATTTGTTGACATGTATCTTCTCCGTACATTGTATTTATGCGTTACGATAAATACTATTGTTATGCCGAGACTCAGTTTATACAAACCCGAAAGAGGGAAAGATTATTCATTCTTAGATAAGACTATAACAGAGATGTTTACTGTCGGAGGTACCGACGTCTTTGTACACAAGTATCTAGGCCCTAAAAACCCAGATGAAGCAAGTGCTACAGCTGATCAACCAGCTTACAATGCTGTTGCTGAAACAAATATTCAAGATATGTTGTTTATGGAAAATAGAGATCGCAAGTACGATCCGGACATTTATACAATGCGTGGCATTTACAATGTCTCAGATGTAGACTTTGATATGAGTCAATTTGGATTATTTTTACAAAACGATATTATCTTTATGACAATACCTATTAATGCAAGTGTAAAAACACTTGGACGTAAGATTATGTCAGGAGATGTAATTGAGCTTCCACACTTAAAAGACGAACATGCACTTAATGATTATAGCGTTGCACTAAAACGATTCTATGTAGTTGAAGATGTAAATAGAGCAAGCGAAGGTTTTGCACAAAGTTGGTATCCACATCTGTATCGTGTAAAAATGAAACAGATAGTAGACAGTCAAGAATTCAAAGAGATACTTGATTTACCTGCACAAGAAGGAAGCTCACAAACGTTACGTGATGTTCTTAGTACATATGAAACAGAAATGCAAGTTAATGATGCTGTAATTGCACAAGCAGAAGCTGATGCTCCTAAGTCGGGGTATGACACTAGTCATTTATATACTCTACAAGTTGACGATCGTGGAGTTCCAGAATTAGTAACAACAGATGCAACAGATCTTGATACAAGTACACAAAATGAATTAGCTGATAGAGTTAATCAAACTCCAGAACGTGAAGGTTATACAGGTTATCTTATTGGAGATGGTTTAGCACCAAACGGTGAAGCATTTGGGAGTGGAATTAGTTTTCCAACTTCACAAATTGAGGGAGATTATTTTTTAAGGGTTGATATGTTTCCAAATAGATTATTTAGATATGACGGACGTAGATGGGTTAAGATGGAAGATAACGTAAGAATGACATTATCAAATACTAATACTAAGAATACACAGCGTACAGGATTTGTTAATAATACTAACGAAGCAACTATTGCTGGCGATACTGTAAAAGAAAGACAGGGGTTAAGCCAAGCACTAAAAGCTAAGGCAGATAATTAATGCAACATTTTTATGACGGACAGATAAGAAGATATGTTACGCAGTTAGTAAGACTGTTTAGTAATTTTTCATACAAAGACGGAGACGGCAAAGTAGTCCGTGTGCCTGTTATGTATGGTGACATTACACGCCAAGTTGGACATATTTTAAGAGATAATTCAGAAAACAAAATTCCAAGTGCACCACGTATGGCAGTATATATTACAGGATTAGAACAAGATAGATCACGTACAAGTGATAGTTCTTTTACAAGTAAAGTACATATAAGAGAACGTTCATACGATAGTAATAACAAAGAATATTTAAATACCCAAGGCAAAAATTATACAGTTGAACGTATTATGCCAAGTCCATATACTCTACAAGTTAATGTAGATATTTGGTCAACTAATACGGATCAAAAACTACAAATTATGGAACAACTGTTAATGTTGTTTAATCCAGCACTTGAAATACAGACTACTGATAACTATGTTGACTGGAGTAGTTTAACAGTTGTTGAACTTACAACTATGAATTTTAGTTCAAGATCAATTCCAATTGGAACAGAAAGCGAAATTGACGTTGCACAGTTAAGTTTTACAACTCCTATATACATTAATCTTCCTGCTAAAGTTAAAAAACTCGGAGTTATTACAAGTGTTGTAATGAGTATATTCGATGAAAGTGCCGGAACTATCAAGTTAGGTAACAGTATTCCTGAATTAAGAGCATACAGTGACAGTCCAAAAGAACGTCCTTCAATGAATAAAGAAACTGATAGAGTAGAACGTGATAGTGTGAACATTGGTGTAACAACATATAAAGATTACGATTTAGTTGTAATGAATAACGTAGCACAATTAATAGATAGAGGAATAGCTGGCAGTGTTCGTTGGACTACTTTAGTTGAAGCACTTCCAGGCGAATATCGTGCAGGACTATCACAACTCCAATTACAAAGAGTTACATTACCTGGTGAAACAGGTGGTATGAGCGTTAACGGAACAGCTACAATTAATACATTAGACGAAAGCCAATTAATAATTAATTGGGATGAAGATACTATTCCTACAAATACAAATTTAAATTCACCGTCAGGTAGAAATAACACAGGATCAATTGACTTTATTATTGACCCTGGAACATACAATCCTACTACTGCAAAAGCCGCTGGACTAAGACTACTACTTTTAGGTGCTATCAACACAAGTTCTAATGTAGGCGGCGCAGGATATGACGGGCCGGATGCATGGAAAAATGCAGATAATTCAGACTTTGTAGCAGGCGAAAATGACATTGTAGAATGGGACGGCACGGCTTGGCATGTAGTATTTGATGCTAGTGCAGATAGCGGAACAACAACAAAATATATAACTAATTTAAACACTGGTGTACAGTACAGATGGACTGGTACAGAGTGGATACTTTCCTTCGAAGGCGAATACCGAAAAGGCACCTGGCGACTAGCACTCTAAAATAAGTACTTGTATGAAACAAGAAATTATTTGTAGTGGTGCACTATTCTATTCTTTAAAAACACAACGTTTTTTACTATTACATCGTGCCCAAAGTAAACAGAAAAATGTATGGGGGTTAGTAGGTGGAACTAATGGTAAAAATGAATCACCTTGGCCTGCATTACAAAGAGAAATACACGAAGAAATTGGTGAAATTCCGGATATTTTAAAAACTATACCTTTAGAAACATTTATTAGTACAGACGAAAAGTTTAGTTTTCACACATATTTGTGCATTGTAAAAGATGAATTCCTCCCTCAGTTGAATGCTGAACACGACGGCTATGCATGGGTAAGTTATGGAAAATGGCCAAAACCTATACATATGGGATTACGGAATACATTACAGAGCAAAACAAACCAAACTAAATTCGAAACAGTTTTTAGTCTAATTGATTATTTAGAACAGGATAAAAAATGAAGCAAATCAAAAACATTACGATAGTTGGTGGTGGATCTGCGGCATGGTTAGCGGCCGCATATATTCAAAACAATTTTTGGGATTTACCATTAACAGTTATTGACAAAGAAGTTGGCAATCCTATTGGAGTAGGCGAAGCTACTGTGTTAACATTCCCTCAATTTCTAAGGCAGTGTGGTCTACATTTGCCAGAGTGGTTTAAAGGTGTTGACGCAACTTACAAAGCAGGTATTGATTTTCCTGGTTGGAGAAATCCTGAAAGCAGTGTATGGCATCCGTTTTATTTGAATAGAAGTTATTTTGATAAGGCATGTACACAGTACGATTTATGGTCAACTAAACAGGATTTAGATTTTAAACAAGCCGCGTTGCCTACTTATAATACAACAATGAATAATAAATTAGATATGTGGGGAGCATTTGAAACACTTGCGTATCATATTGATGCTGGTAAGTTAGTACAAGAACTGCAAAAACACTGTCACGGAAAAGTAAATGTAATTAAAAGTGATGTAGTTGGTGTTAACAAAGACAATGACGGTAATATTACTAGTTTAGATCTTAAAAATGGCACTAAACATGAATCAGATTTTTATATTGACTGCACAGGTTTTGCTTCTATTTTGAAAAAAGCAAAGCGTGTAGAACTTCTAGGTGAGGGCAGATTATTTACTAATACTGCTGTTGCAGGTCATGTAGAATATCAAGATAAAGAAAAAGAATGTGTGCCATATGTAAGTTGTCCTGCTGTTGATCACGGTTGGATTTGGAAAATTCCTACACAATCACGCTTTGGTAGCGGTATGGTATTCAACAAAGATATTACAGATATTGATACAGCAAAGCAATATTTTTGCGATCATTGGGAAGGAAGAATCAAGCCAGAAGATCTGAAAGTTATTGATTGGGTTCCTTATTATAGTGAAAACTTTTGGGAAAATAATGTTGTATCATTAGGACTAAGTGGCGGATTTATAGAACCATTAGAGTCTACAGGTTTAGCAAGTATGACTATTGGTGTGCAAAAACTTGCGGCACGTATTCCACAATATGCGTACAGTGAAAGAGATATTAAAGGTTATAATGAAGAAATGGGCTATTGGTATGAAGATGCTGTTGACTTTATTAATAGTCATTATGCTGACAGCAAATGGGACACACCTTTTTGGAATTTTGTAAAAGAAACACATGTAAAATCAGATAAACATATTTGGTATGAAGCATGGTTAAAAGATCCTACTAAAAAGTTTTATTCAAGTGTAGACTCTATGACATTATTTCATCCTCCTAATTGGCAGTTATGGTTAATTCAAATGGGTTATCCTGTTAATAAAGATCTAAGTTATTTGAACCCTATGGAAATAGACTTTATGATGACACAATTTTTAGCCGCAGAAGATATTAGAATGTGTTCTAGTATAAGCCATCAAGATGCTATTAAAAGCACTAATATGGGTACTGACTGGTGGCAACGCTATGCGGCACGTGGTGACGGAGGGGCGTTAGTATGAAAATAGTTATTGTTGGTGGTGGTACAGCAGGCTGGCTTGCCGCGTTAATGATTAGCAAAATACGCCCCGAACATACAGTAACTTGTATTGAAAGTAGTAAGATTGGTATTATCGGTGCAGGTGAAGGATCAACAGGATCACTTACAAATATTGTTCAAAATGTAATGTGGGACTTTGGAATTGATGAACAAGACTTTATTAAAGAGTGCGATGCAACAATTAAATTAGGCATTAAGCACATTGGCTGGAATGAAGATCCAAGTAAGTTTTATATTGGGCCAATTGACGGTACACCTACTAGTAACGACCGTTGCGATATTGTTTTCCAACATGCATTAGGATACAGAGAACAAGATTATTTGCATCTTGCAACAGAATTAGGTTATAAAATACATCATAATAAAAATAGTTTTGTACAAGTGAATGGTAACCATGCATATCATTTTGATGCACACAAAGTAGGACAATATTTCAAGAAAATTAGTAATACAGTAACACATATTGATAGCGAAGTTGAACAAGTACAATTAAATTCAGAGTCTGGATACGTAGATAGTGTAAAACTTAGTAATGGTAATACTGTTGAAGGCGACATGTTTATTGATGCTAGTGGATTTAATCAAGTGCTAATGAAAGCAGTAGGTGGAAAATGGAAAAGTTATAAAGAAAACTTGCCTGTAAATAGTGCCTTACCATTTTTATTACCGTATGAAGATGATGAAATTATTGAACCTGTTACTAATGCATGGGCGCAGAACAATGGATGGTGTTGGCAGATTCCAACAAAGAATCGGAGAGGATGCGGATATGTATTTTGTGATGACTTTGTTACCCCTGATCAAGCACATGCTGAACTAGAGCAAACAATTGGACGCAAAGTTGATCCAATTAGACACATAAAGTTTGATAGTGGACGTCAAGAAACGTTGTGGATTAAAAACGTATTGTCAATTGGCTTGTGTGCGGCGTTTGCTGAACCTTTAGAAGCAACAAGTATTCATACAACAATTATGCAATTAAAACATTTTATATATGGATCGTTAGGAGCAACAAGAGAGCAAACTTGTAACGAAGGCACAGTACAAGAATACAATAAAACTAACGGTCATTTATATGATACTATGAAAGATTTTCTTGTAGCACATTATACCTGCGGACGTAAAGATACAGAATTTTGGAAACATATCGATAGCGGTGCAACAAGCACAGACTTTGTAAGGTCTATTCACGAAGTTTGTAAACACAGAGTACCTAATACAACATTATTTCCACGCCAAGAAGGAAGTGCAGGCTGGCCGTTATGGAGTTATGTGCTTGCAGGCACAGGCGCACTTACATCAGAAGTTGCTGAAAAAGAAGTTATGTTTAACAATGATGAACAAGTAGGCGACAGTGCATATACATATCATATTCAAGACTTTGATAACAAAAGTGAAGGCTTACCAGACAATACAGATTATATAAGGAATATGTAATGAAAGTTTTAGTACTTGGCGATGTAATAATCGACAAATATATCTACGGGACATCGACACGTATCAGCCCAGAAGCACCTGTACCTGTAATAACTTACATTGATGAAAAAGAAACAAGAGGTGGCGCAGGACTTGTATATGAAAATTTAAAAAGTCTAGGTGTTGATGTTGATATGTTTGAAACACCCGGAGACATTAGTGTTAAAACTAGAGTAATCTGCGATGGACATTATATCACACGTATTGACGATGACAAACACGCAAACGGCGCAGACGTATTGGACCTTGTAAAATCAACAGACTTTTCACAGTACGATTATGTTGTACTAAGTGATTATAACAAAGGTGTGTTAGACGAAGCAAAAGATATTATTGCACATATTAACAAGTATAATTGTAAAGTAATTGTTGATCCAAAAGAACATGCTTGGTTCTACGAAGGTGCTTGGTTGGTAAAACCTAACTACAACGAATTCCATGATTTAGGATTTGATGAATGGCAGGGTAATATTATTACAACTAATGCTGGCGAAGAAGTTATTGCACACATTGATGGTAAAAACTATGAGATCCCAGTTGAAAATTTAGAAGTAGCAGATGTTACAGGTGCCGGAGATTGTTTTTTAGCAAGTTTTGTATATGCACTTACTAAAGGGTATGATTACGAAAAGGCAATAAAGGTTGCTGTTCGTGGTTCAACAGAAAGTGTAAAACATGCTGGTACATATATTCTTAAAAAATCTGATTTAGAAGATGTAGTTGTATGGACTAATGGAGTGTTTGATATACTGCATATTGGCCATTTAAAGCTACTTAGACACGCACACAGCCTAGGAAATAGGCTTATAGTGGGTATTAACAGCGATGCAAGTGTAAAGCGTTTAAAAGGCGATTTAAGACCCATTAACGATCAAGACACCCGCAAGGAATTGCTCTTAGAGCTTGGTTTTGTAGATGATGTAATTATTTTTGACGAAGATACTCCGTTGGAAGCGATGACTGTTTTAGAGCCAGATATTATAGTAAAAGGTGGCGATTATACGTTTGATACTGTAGTTGGAAATCATCTTGCTGAAGTTGTAATATTTCCTATAGTTGAAGGACATAGTACATCTGCAACAATTAAAAAGATTGACAACAGTAATTAAAGATAGTATAATAGTAAAAAGAGGTACAAATGAAAATACTAGTAACAGGACATAAAGGATTTATTGGTAGCTATATTGCCAATTATCTACAAACAAAAGAACATGAAGTTGACGGATTTGAATGGATAGAAAATGTTGTTCCTGACGTAGCTGAATATGATTGGGTAATACATTGCGGTGCAATATCAGATACTACAGAAAGAGATGTTAATAAGGTTTGGCGACAAAATTATGAATTTACGCTACGTCTAATGCAGGTATGTGAACATGTGAATACTAATATTCAACTTGTAAGTACTTCTGCTGTATACGGAAACAATACAAAATTTAATGAGAAAGATCCTGTATATCCACAAACTCCTTATGCATGGAGTAAGTACCTAGTTGATAAATTTTTAGAAGATAACAGATACGAAAACTTTGGAATGCTTGTACAAAACTTTAGATATTTTAATGTATATGGTCCTGGAGAAGGACATAAAGGCGATCAAATGAGTTTAGTTAGCAAATTCCAAAAGCAAGCAAGTCAAGACGGAGTAATTAAACTATTCGAAAATAGTAACACTTATAAAAGAGATTGTGTAAGTGTACATGATGTTGCTGTAGTACATGAAAAAATGATGCACGAAACTGATGCCGTAGGAGTTTATAATTTAGGAACAGGCAAAGCAGTTAATGTTGAAGAAATTGCTAATATTATTGCTAAAAAATATAATGCAAAGATTGAGTACATTCCAATGCCTAAACACTTAAAAGGACAGTATCAAGAATATACTTGTGCAGATAATGCAAAACTACACAACACTATAGCAATGAGACATTGGCACACAATAGAGGAATACATTAATGGAACCGACTAGATTAGAAGGTAAGGTAGACAAAGGCTGGGGATACGAATTAATTTGGGCAACAAACGAAAAATACTGTGGAAAGATAATGGTATTTGAAAGAGTTGGATCTAAGTTTAGTATGCACTTCCATAAAGAAAAAGATGAAACATGGTTTGTTAATAACGGAAGATTTTTGTTAAACTACATTGATACAACTACCGCAGAATACAAGTCACAAGAACTTACAGAAGGTATGACTTGGCATAATCCGCCTTTAATGCCACATCAATTAGTTTGTATGGAACCTGGAAGTAGTATTACCGAAGTAAGTACACCTGATAGCGTTGAAGATAATTATCGTATTGCACCCGGTGATAGTCAAAAGCCTAAGCCTGCAATGACACAAACAAAAGAAGTAGAAGCTACTACTGATTAAGCCTGAGCTTCACCCCATTTAATAATAATATTCGCATCCACAGCCGCTCCTGACGTTTTATAAACGTTCAGTGCAAGCACGTCTGGACCATTTGGGAAAGTACCTCTACCACCTAGTGTAGTATTTGTAAGTTCTTTCAATAGTGCTAGATCCAATGTAGATCTTTCTCCAGGTTGAGCAATGAATGAGAACACAGTTTCACCTGGCTGTGCATAAGGTGGTTGCTGGAATTTAAAGTTAAACAAGTCACCTGGTTGAAGTGTTCCGTTGTAACTGTTGTTAAAGTTAACTCTATAATACTCAATACCTGTACTGCTTTGGTTACCAAATAGTAATGGTCCTTCAATATTTCCCACATAACTTGACGCTGGCATAGTAACATCACTTTGGTTAGTTGCCGCGCCGCCCGCATCACCAATGTCAGTACCTGACTTAGCTCCTGCTGAGTCCCAAACACTTTTAAGGAAGTATGCATAACTTGAATTATTTAAGTCTCCACCTTTTTGGAATGTCTGCGTTGCGCCATTAGCTGAATTTGAATTTGAATTACTTGAGAAGTAAACTAAGTATCTTCCGTAAATACTTTGGTCAACAACCTGTTGAATTGTAGTTCCTGCTGGGAAGTATTCGTTACCTCCTCCATCTGCATTAACCTGGTCACCAACTGATAAGTTAGCTGTTTCCCAACTGTTTGCATCAAAATATGCGTAACTTCTATTTGTTCTAAAACTCCACCATGGCATAAGTTGTGCTGATGTTGTAACCTGAGCCATAACTGCCGCTGTACTATATGTCGCTGTATCACCACTGTTCCAGTTAACAGAACCACCTGATGCAACCTGTGCAAAACTTGGCTGTCCACCTTGTGCTAGTCCTGATAATCCTGACCAACCAATATCACTTGGGTTAAGTGGATAGTTTTGTGGGTTCAAAATACCTTCAACAACAATACCGCCTGTAACAATATTAGTATTGTCTGCCGGATCTACACCATCTGATGTAATCTCAAGTCCTTGCATAAGCAACTGAGCTCTGTTTAGTAGTTCTCTATCACCTAAGTCGCCAACAATAGCGTTACTAACACTAGGTGCTAGTCTAAGCAAGAATGCTGTTTGTCTTGTTGTACTAATGTTTAGTCCTGTTTCTGTGTAAGAGAAAATGTAACCTCTATCTTCATCAAACATACCATCTGTAATAAATGCTGATCCCCAATGTGATATAAGAGGAGTAATTGTGTTACTAATTAAAATAACACCTGTTCGTATCGCATGTCCACTTGCCGCACCTGCGTTGTACTGTCTAGTAGCACCAGCTTGGAAGTTTTGTAGTGTAGTTCCTCTAGTACAGTTTGTTAATCTTTTTAGTGTATGATCAATAGTTGTGTAACTAATAATTTCGTTATCAATGTATACTGTACCACTGTCTGGAAAGAATTTAGATTCTGTTAAAGGAATAAATGTTTGTGTTGAATCAATTGCGTCTGACAACATGCTCATAGCACCTTCGTTTGTAACTTCATAACGTACAGGTAAGTTACCTGAACGCATAAACGCTTCTGTGTTTACGTTTGAGTTACGCATTCTATGACAGAATACAAAGTTACCATCAGCACCACGTGCCATCCAGTCAATAAAACCAGCACCATACCAACTGTACTGGATACCAATCATCTGCATGTATCTAACATCCATATTGTATCCACTTTGTCCAGTGCCGTCCATTTTATCTAAGTTCCATTCTTCTTGTAGTACTTTCTTATCTGAAATTAGATTAACTTTACAAGAAGCAATATTGTTTACGCCTCTAAAGTCTGGTGTAACAGTAATCTGTGTGTTAGAATCTACGTTAGCAACAACGTGAGTCATTCCTTTAATAACAATTCTATCTCCAGCTTTTAACTGATCTCTAAATCTTGTATTATTACCTGTAACTAGGTTACTATCTGGAGTAACTGCCGCTGTACCTGCAATCTGTTTAGTACTTGTACGCTGGGCAACACTAATATTACTTCCGTCAAATTCCCAATAAATTCCGTTTTGATCATCAAAGATCCCTGAACGTACTGTAGCACCATGCCAGCCTACAACTGTCATCTGTGCCGCAAATCCTAGTGTTGCTGTAGTAGAACCTAGTCTACGTGTTGATAAACATTTTAATGTTCTTTCGTCGATAATTTGTGTAACTACATAATTGCCATTGTATCCAGCAGTTTCAACTCCAATAAGTCTAATCTTGCCACCTACTTGTGCGCCGTGATCGTTATCATCAGTTGCAATAGTAATAATTGCACCAATACCTGTACTCTCTGCTGTTACAGATCTTAAGTCATAACTTGGAGCAAATAGAGCACCAGTTGTGTACATAATACCTTTACCTGACTGATATCTAATATATTTTTTACTTTGTCTAATTGCTTGAGCGCCGTGTTGTGGTCCGCCTGTTCCTAACTGTACACCACCATCATATGGTCTGTGAATAAAGAATGAATCTGGACGTAAGTACACGTTACCTTGGATTCTATCCTCGGTACTATCTCCTGTAAATTCTTGTACAGCTCCCGGAGCTCTTGTGTTATATCTAATTTTTTTGCTTGTTGGAACATTAATAGCAATAAATGATCCTGAAGCTAATGTGTGATTATTTGTTACACCATCGTCTGAATTAACATCGACAACAAAAGTATCTCCTGGCACAATACCATGTGCATAAGGCCATGTAATTTCAATAGTTGATAATGCTTCGAAGTTAACACTTGAACCAGAACTTATAGGTTGTGTTGTAAAGTCTGTAAGTGTAACACCACTTACAAGATTCAATCCGCCGCCTGCAAGACCTGTTCCTGCAATAGTTACAGTGTTTAATCCACCACTTCCATCTTTTGCTGTTACTGTTACTGTTGCATCATTAGCTGGTGTTGCTCCACCTAATGTGTTACCTGGAATAGTTATAACATTACCTATTTCATAACCACTACCACTTGCGTTAATAACAACACTGTACGTGCCAGATGTTCTTGTAATATTAAATGTTCCACTTGTACCTGCGTGTGCTACGTTAGTGCCAGTTTGTCCTGAGAACACTGTTGGTAATGCCGGAGCACTACCTAAAGCACTTACTGTTGCAATAGCACCTGTTGTACCGTTTACACTATCAATTGTAATAGTACAATCATTAGCTGGAGTTGATCCTCCAATTAAATTACCTGCTACTACATAAGTTTGACCAACATGATAGTCTGTACCATTTGCTGTAACTACTACCCCAAAATTTGTTCCATCGTTTGTTATGTTAAATGTTGCACTTGAGCCAACTAAGTCTGCTAAGGTTTTACCTTCAAACGTGCCACCATTAAATGCTACTGGTACAGATGATTCATCTGATCCTTCAACTCTAACATCAATAATTCCGCCTGCGCCGTCAACTGCAACTACTCTTAAATATAAATCGTTAGCAGGACTTGCTCCGCCCATGTTACTACCAGCACAAACAATCGTATCTGCTGTTGTATAACCTGTACCTGGTGTACCTGCTCCTTGCCATGTATACGTTGTACCGTTTACATTTATACTAAATTCAAATCCTGTACCTGTTCCACCTGTGTATGATAAATTTGAACCGCCAAAGCTATAACTTCTTGTTTGACTAGGTGGAGTACCAACTGACCATCCAGTATCCGGAACAATAGTTGTAATTGATCCGCCAGCACCAACTGCTGTTACTCTACCAACAAAGTCATTTCCAGCCGCGGCTTGATTGCCGTCTTGGCCAACTCCACCTAATAACTGTGAACCTGTAATTCTGAGTCTATCACCTACTGCATATCCTGTTGTGTCGTTTGGTGAGTTAATATCAACTGTTGTATAGCCGCCACTTGCATAAGAAATATCAAAGTTAGTTGTTCCAGTTGAACCACCATTTTGTGTTAATGTATTTGCTGGTCCTGTGTATGTAATAGTTCCACTTAGTGCAGTTCCACTAATACTTGCGGCTGTTATGCCACCTGTACCGTTAACTGTTGTAACTGTAAGTGTTACGTCATTTGCCGGTGTAGTACCACCTAAGTTATCACCTGTAACTAATAGTCTGTCACCTGCTTTGTATCCTGAACCTGCTTGTGATACTGTGTCAACTGCGTAATTAACACCTGTTCTTGAAATTGTAAATTCTGCATTTGTGCCTACAGGTGCTGTAATTGTTCCTGTTACACCTGTATAAGTTTCTGTGTTTCTTGTAATTGCACTTGTAAATGAACCACTCATACTAATTGTAGTTCCAGCAATATTGTTAACAAAGATAGCATCTCCGCTACCGTTGTCAGCCGCTTGACCAACTACAATACCTGTTGTACTTGAAACTTCAATATCTGTATTCCCGATATTAATATCTTGTGTTAAATTTAGTGGTAATGCTGTTCCGCCTGGTGTACTTGCAATAGCAGTAACCTGTGTTCCTGTTGGGAATGCCGCATTAACAATCGGTGCACCAATTTCTGGTATATTGCCTGTAAATGCTAATCTGTTTTCGCTAACTTGTGCCGCTAAACTTAGGTTCATAGTACCATTTGTACCATTACTGAACACTGTGAACAATGGCTGTCCAACACTTGCTCCAGTATAGAATGCACCTTGTCTTAGCTGTGTATAAGTTGTTGAAAGTACATCACCGTTTGTTGTACCAACCTTTGCTTTTGCATAGAATGTAAATGTAGTGTTAGTTGGAACATCGTCAATAATAAATGAACCTTCAGCTCTCGCCGCACCAACAACTGCGTCTTCTAATGCCTTAATTGTTATTGGAGTTCCTGATTCAAACCCGTGAGCTCCTAATGTAGTAACTGTAATTTTAGAAGCACCAATTCCTGATGTTCCAACTGAAGCATCTGTAACAACACTTAGTACTTGTGTTTCAGTTCCTGGTAATTCATACACACTTGGATATCCACGCATCATACCAATAGCTGACCATTTGGTAGGCTGTAGTCCGTACTCAAAGTCAGCATCAAGCATACTTAAAGGAGGAGCAATACGCATACGTTCAATAGCATCTGTACCAAAATCATATGGTCTTGTTCTTTGCTCTGGTGAGTCAATAAAGATTTGTAATTCGTCTGTTGTTGATTGTCCTACAGTATTATGTGTAAGATCTAAAATTGTAACAGCATCTGTTGTTTGTAAATATTTTGGAAAGTCTGCATCTGCGTTTTCGTTGGAATCTGTACTGTCATATTTTGGTACATATCCGCTTGAGTCTCTTGGTGTTACATCATCAACTCTAGTAACTTTACCGCCTTTTAATGCATCTGTAAAGTTGTAGATAACTTCTGTCTTAGTTGTGTTAGTAACAATTAATAAGTCACTAGCATCATAGTTACCTTGAAATCTTACGTGTCCTAATCCTTTACGCTCAAATGTTGGTAATGCACTTGTTCCAGTAGTTAGTACACTAATAACAATACCTGAAAGTGTTTGAATTCTTGATCCAGCCGCACTTTCACTATTTACACCGTTAGTAACTTGTGCAACATTACCTTGGTATGGAGATCCTTGTGGACTGTTATTGAACACATGATTAACAATTAAGTCTCGTGTAAATTCTTTTGCTTTTATTTCTGCTTGTCTATCGCCATCAACTTGTGCGACATCTTGTTCCCAATATGTATGTGAAATTCTTGTTGTTTCTTCGTTACCTGTGTAGCGTAAGTCGTGAGCCCAAGCGTCAATATTAAAACCTGTATCTCTTTCGCATCTTGCTGAATCATATGTATAACCAACAAAGCCAGTTGCATTATCTGCAACTTGTTGAGCAATCCATGCCGCAACTTCTTTCTTAATAAAATCTTTGTTAGTTGTAAGTAGTGCCCATGCATTTGGATATGTATTATCGTTTAATCCTAATCCCGGGTAAAACTTGTAATTATAAATCTTTTTCTTAGCCATTCTCTATGCTCCAAATGCTACCGCTAAAGCTGTTGCCGTTGCGTCTACATAACCTTTACTTGTTGCGTGGGTGCCTACAGTAGGCTGATTAGTTAGTACCACGTTGTTTGCGATATTTACATCGCCTTTTACTGATGCACCATTCATATTTATAGTCGATGCTGTACTATCTGGATTAGCCGCCATGTCAATTGTATGTACTCTAATCTGTGATGGAGTATTATATCCAATTTCTACGTTGTCAATACTACCTGGGACTGCACCAATACTATTAATTGTTAGTGTGCCGTTGATTACTGATAATGCTGTATTACCTAAGTAGTTAACTTTGAAAATTCCGCCTGTTACAGCAAGGCTATCAAAACTATTTGATACCTGTGTGCCGGTATCATCACCTGCATCATCTGCTGGTGGAACGTAAGCAACAAAAGGAGTTCCGTTAAGCAAAATGCTCTTAACATCAATAATCGGGGCAGTTAATTTACCCGTTGTATCAACTGTAAAGTTTGGACTTTCAAATCCGTTTTGTGCTTGGAATTTATTGTTTATTGTTGCCATTTACTTCTGCTTCCTTAAATTGCACTTATCTGTTTAATTGTAATAGTACCTTGCATTGCACTATGAACTGTACAAACATATTGATAGTTTCCGCTTATGTTTGAAGGAATTTTCCAATATAGTGTACCACTTGTTTTACCTTGTGCTGACGATCCTGTTGTTTGTGTTCCGTCTAATGCTACGTGTACTAACCCGTTATCGTATTGTGATCCGCCACTTGTTTCAATTTGGAATGGATGACTTGATAGGTTAGATAATTTAAATGCAATAGTTGCTCCTGATAAAGCATAAATTGTTGGATCTTCTGTATTACCATACTGATCAAATTTATATCCGTTACTTGAATCTGCTGTAACAACAAGAGTTGTAATTGCAGGATACGCAATTTCATCTAATGTTGCGCCTGAGTCTACCCAGTTAGTTCCATTATATACAAGTACGTTACCTGTTGCCGCTCCTGTTAAATCTGTATCAGTTAAACTTGCAAACGTTGGTACTGTACCATTAATTGTTACAGTATCTCCTGCAACTGATGTAGTAATGTTTGTACCACCTGCAATAGTTAGTGTATCAGTTTTACTATCAGCTTCTGCTAATCCAGTATCTGCTTGTACGTTACTAAATGCGTTTTGGTTAGCTTCTCCACTTAATGCATCGCCACTGTAGTTAATTGTTACAGTGTCTCCAACGATACTAGTTGTAATGTTTGTACCACCTGCAACTGTTAATGTATCTGTTTGTGAATTTGCTGTAGTTGTACCAGTGTCAGCATCAACTGTTTGGAAAATATTTTGTAATCCACCTGCCGCTGGTGTAACAAACTCAAATGTTCCGTTACCGTTTGCTTTTAAATATTGTCCACTTGAACCGTCAACAATACTTAAATCAGTAATTGATGTTGGAATAGTTGGCTTGTTGTTTAAGTTATTATAGTTTGTAAAGTATGCACTGTCAAAACCGTCTAATGTGTCAGCATCTGTTCCGCCTCCACCTGATGCAGTATCAATACCTGGTGCCCATTTAGCACCGTCCCATTTTAGAACATTACCAGCTTGTGGTGCTTGGCTAGTAGTATCAACATCTGATAAACTATTAATATTTCCTATGTATGCAACAGATTTAAGTGGGTCAGTGTAATTTGTAATGGCTCCTGCACTTGCATCTAATAATAATTTACGCCATGCTCCTGAGTGTGCAACATAAACTGTTCCACCTTCATGAACGTGAAGCATTGCACCATGATATGTGCTTGTGCTAATTGCATTCATTTGGTTCAAAGTTGAAGCATGAAATGCTACTTTGTTAATTTTGTTATCATCGTTTGGAACATCAAGTTCTAAACTTGAGTTCACAATGTCTTTAATGTTTGTGCCGTCGCCTAACGCACTATACAGCTCATCGACGTTAGCATTAACCTTAGTAGCACCTGCTCTAAGACTATCACCAGTACCGTCATTTGCGGCTGTACCTAAGTTAATTGTTGATTTTGCCATTCCTTACACCTTATCAAATGTTATGTTTGTATTATCGAAATACGTATTTGTTGCATCAAAAGTATTTATACCATCTGACTCCACACTGGATGTCTCTGCGACTATAGCTGGAGGAGTTAGCTGATGTATTGCTTTTGCATACGTAGCATGGAAAATTAGCTTCGCTCCTGCATATATATTTGACGTAGGGCTTGCATTAATTTTACAAACACTTTGATCTACTGTTACAGATAAGTTAACTAATTCTTGATTAATACTCGAACGTCCAAAGATACTAGCAACAGCTCTATCTGGTCTTGCAACTACTGAGAGTTGCATAATTTCTTTTTCGTTTGAGTCAAATTCTACTGTAATTTGATATACTGCACTGCTAAATTCGCCTACATGAAACGAGTCTACTACAGTATTATACTGTACACCTATCCAGCTACCTCTGTAGCTAAAACTAGATCTGTCTGGCAGACTAATTGTATTATTGGGTCCTTTGCTGAAAAGATTTGTCAGAAGTTTATTCATTGTTCATGCTCCATATTGTATTTATCGTTTTACAAAGATATGTAACAGTACAATTTATGTTAAATCTACTAGGCTATGAGCAAACTGGCTAAGATTATCAAATGTTTCTGTTTGTTTTTTTAGCTCTTTATTAGCAAACGTGTTTAATTTTTTGCTTGTTTCGACACCATGACCTGTACGTACTAATACAGGCTTTGCTTTTGCTTTTATAGCCGCTTTAAGATCACTAATTTTATCGCCTACATATACGCCATTTTTCCAATTAACCCCAATTTCGGCTGATGCTCTTTTAAACATACCTATATTTGGCTTAGCATACACATCATCTTTAAAATTAGTAGTTGCATAGTATAAGCCGTTAATGCTTTTACAGCCAATCTCGCCTAATAATTTAAGCATATGATTGTGTACTACATCTACATCTACTTCATCGCATATACCTTTAACTATGCCTGCTTGGTTAGTAAGTATAACAACATCGTATCCTTTGTCACGTATCATCTTAACAGCTTCTAAACTGCCTGGAATAGGTTTAAACTGCTCAGGCTTAGTAACATAGTCACCAATATCTTCGTTAATAGTACCATCTCTATCTAATCCAATTACAGGTGTACTCATGTTAAGGTCTCCATCTATCATCTGACCATCCTATTTTATCTGAATTAAACCATTTAAGGTCCTCATGATATAATGGATGTTTATCTACTAATTGCTCTTTCCAAACTTCTACAAAATCTTTTGTTTCTTGATTTAACTTTTCAACATGAGTTTCAACAAATTCAGCCGCTTCATGTGTAAATGGATGAAGCTCAGGTAAAAGCATATGCTTATGTTCTTCTTTCCTACTAGGTACACTCAACGGTCTTGTTTTAAAAAACTCTTCGTCTGTTCCAAATCCTAATGCATTAAGTATAGGAGGACAATTTGTTGCAATATCATTTTTATATGCTTCAAGAACTGCTCCTACATCTTCTAGTTCTAATTTTGGATTTTTTTGGTTAAATTCTTTAGGTGCTTCTTCCCAACCTTCAAATGGATCTCTAAATGCTGTTGAATGAACTGTACAACCTATTGTATCTAGTGCCTTGTGTGTTGCACTTATTGTAGCACAATCACGCATAGTGCAATGCATAATATCTGCCCATACCCAGGCAGATTCATATCTAAAATTATTTAATACAAAAGGCTTATCATTAGTAACAGTTCTTTTTCCAAAGTTGCCTGGTGTCCACCAACCTCTTCCCATATGATATCTGTCTTCACGAAACATACTAGACCATTGTAATAGTATTACATCATCTTTATTAAATTTATGAATTGTGTTTGCTTCCCACAAACGCATATTAATATATTGATTGCCTGCACCACTCTTAGCCCAATTAGAACCTTCATAACCTTTTGTTCTATATTGATGTATTAAAATATCTGCCCATGTAGGATAAAAATATTGTGTCAGACTGCAACCAAATGCAAATATTCTCATGTTAGTCTCCGCAGTAATTGTAACATTAATTTGTGCGGTATAGTTTTTGATTGATCAAACTCTAATTTGTGTTGTATAGAATTTTCAACGTGTTGTTTTGCACCTTCAGGCATCATCTCATATTGTTTTAAGATACTTTCGTTATCAAATAAACCTAAACCATGCATTACTATAGCATAATTATATTCGTTAAACAAAACTTTCTTAGTGTAAGATGTCATATCATCAACTGTTGGCATGCGTTGTTTCCACATACGCAAATTTTTATCTAAACTATCTGGTATAGGTGTTTGTGATACTGCTTTCCAAAAAGGTGTATCAGTTCTTTCAGTAATATAATGTAGTACAATAAAGTCTCTAATGTTATCCATAATAGCAGTAACTTCAATATTATACCTATCAGTTGTTTCTTGATTATAATTTATAATACGTTGGGCTAGTAAGAAACTTTGATTAATACTAGTTCCAATTGAACTTGCTTCTAATGGTTCAACAAAACTAGCACTAAGTCCAATGGCACATACATTACCTATCCACGGACGATCTAATGCGCCTGGATCAAATTTAATATTTTTTGCTACTTCGATACCGTGTCCTAAATATTTTTCAACTTCAGTTTGTGCTTGTTCAGCTGTAATAAAGTCGCTATCAAATATATAACCATTACCTGTGCGTCCTTGAACAGGTATACGAAACATCCACCCAGCGTCCATTGCTTTTGCTAATGTCCATATAGGTATTTCATCTCCTTCTGGCGTAGGAAATACAATAGCTTCTTTCATTTTAAGATACTTACTATAGCTTTGCCATTCTGCTCCAAGTTTTCCAATTAACAACTTAGAAAATCCTGTGCAATCAATATAGAAATCATATTTGTAACGTTCTGTTTCACTTGATATATAATCAACATTATTTGATTCAGTAACAATTACATCTGTAATTTCATCGTCAATAACATTACACCCCATCTCTTGTGTTTTTCTTGTTAAGAAGTCATTTAACTTTTTAGTATTAAAATGGTATTGACTTACTCCTGTATCATTAGGACGTTCTTCCATAAATTTACTAAATGGTGTCATATTATCCCAAAGATAATCTCCGGTTAAGTCTCTCGGGTCAACATTTTCTCCAATTAACTTTGCATATGCAATTGGTACACCTAACTGGTCTGCAACAAATGGTGAATGCACACTTTGTAAATAAGGCTTAGATGACCAATCTTCAAACATAATACCTGTTTTAAATGTTGCATCACATTCATTTATAAGTTCGGCAGTTTGTATTCCAACATAATCCATAAACACTGACCAGTGTTCAGTTGATCCTTCACCAACACCAATAGTTCCGATCTTTGTAGAACGTATTACATCAATCTCCAATGAAGGATAAGTGCGTTTAAGGATAAGAGCTGAAACAAATCCTGCTGTCCCACCGCCAACTACTGCAATTTTAAGTTTTTTATTATTCATCAAGAGTATACCATCCAGTTACAATGTACTTAACGCCTTTATAGATAGGATTGCCTCGATGTGGATGTGTAAACGATGTAGGAAAGATAGATAACTTTCCTGGTTCAGGTTTAATTTTAACTCCTTGATAAAGGAATTCTGTTTCGCCGCCTTCTTCTACACCATTTAAGTAAACTGTATATGCTAATATACGAGATGATGAACTAAGGTCTGCATTTTCTGAATGCCATGCATGATAACCTTGATGTGGTAAAGTCTTTTGCACACTCATTCCTTTGGGTGAATGTTGCATAACTGCACCAAGACTTTCATACTTACTTCGATATTTCTCTGTATAAACTTTGTTAAGAGTAGAATAAAAAAATTGGCACAAGTCTTCGTCAGCATGATACCTTGAATTGTGGTTAGCCCAATCCATCATAATGCGTTCGTCTTGATTTTTCATGCTACTTTCTAAATTTGTAAACTGATTAGCTGACATTTCTTCGAATCGTTTAATTATTTGCTTACACCAATCAATTGGAAAAGCATTTGGATATTCTTCAACGCCGTCGTAATTACCTTCCATGTGTTCTCCTATATAAAAAATTGTTGATTTAGTCTATAAACATTATCTGTAAACATACCAGGTTTGACATATGCAGAGTGTAGCATTGCCTGATTATATAAAACCATTCTATTAAATTGCATTGGGACCATTCCAATCATTTCCCAATCATGTATACTATCATTAATGTAACTAGTTACAGGTAATCTACCTTCAACATCATATGTATGTGTTACAGTTGGATCGCTGTAAAATGTGCGGCCACCAAATGTATAGAAACTTGTTCCGCCTGCACACTCATTTTCGTTGTTTAAGTATATTGTTGCGGCCAAATTATGCCCGCTTGTATTATCCATATGAGGACAAATTGGTGGAAGATCATTAGTTTGCATAACGTTTACCATAAATGTTGCACGTTTAAAACTTTCCTCCATAAAATTTGAAGGATAAAAGTTCATTACTTCTGGAAAATACGTTCTACCTAATTGATCAAAGATCCAGGCCATACTATCTAGTTCGTAAAATGCATTAACTCTCCAAGCAGGATTGTTTCCTCGTATTCTTTTATTACGAGATGCAGGAATATCTAAAGCTAACTGTCTTACTAGGTACGGATCTTTGTAAAAATTATCAACTACTACTACACTTTGCTTTGTTGGACCAAACTTTTGTAAAGTTACACTATAGTCTGGATTAATTTCAAAAACCTGATCTTCGTTAATAGTATTTTTATGCATCTTGTTTCTCCTTAATAACAAAGTTAGCACTTATAGTAGCCCTTACTTGTTTACTCTTGTTGTCTGACACATAATGTCCAAGGTTGCTTGGAAAGTAAATTATATCTCCTTCTTCACAAGGAGGTGTAATCCTATTATTGTACTTAAATGCCTTAGAAGTCAAGCTAGGTAGGCCTGTTTGGTGAAAATAATCATATGTGTTATTATGGAATACAAAATTTCCGCTATTAGGAGGCGTCTTAAGCATGTAAGCACAACTGATATGTGCAGGGCCAGCATGATTATGAATTTCTTGGAACTGGCCTGGTTGATATCTATTAACCCAACACTCTATTTGATAGTCTAATGGAACATCTATTTCAAATACTTCTAAATACTCGTTCAATCCTTCAACAGCTGATCTAATAAACTGCTTGAATGGTAAATTATTTGCTTGTGAGTTACCATATGTTGTATCTACGTTACTATACCATGTTGGTACTTTATTAAAATGAGAGTCTTGTTCAAGAACTTCTTTAAAATCTTCTTGAACTTTGCTGTGTGCTTTGAGTAGTGTTTTGTAAACTGGTATGCCAAATAAATGTATATTGGTGCTCATTAGTTCTTCATTTCTATCAATTTACCGTATTCAGGTAAGTAGCAATACTCCATTTCACTGTTATAAAGTGTGCGTACAGCGTCATCGAGTGTTTCAACAAGTGGTTCTCCGCCCAAATTAAAGCTAGTATTAAAAATAATTGGAACTCCAGACTGTTTATAAAACTCTTCGATAAGCTCATAGTAGTGTTTATTCTGTTCTTTGGTCACAGTTTGAATTCTACAAGTGCCATCAACATGAATAATGCTTGGAATCTTTTCTGCAATACCTTCTTGGCAATTCATTGCATACATCATATGCGGACTTTCTTCTAATCCACGCATGTCAAACCATTCATGTGCGTAGTCTAACATAATTGTGCCAGCAAATGGTCTAAAATATTCTCTACGTTTAACTTTGTTTACGTAATCTTTTCCATCTTCGATAGTTGGATCAAAAAGTATACTTCTATTACCTAATGCACGTGGTCCGTTTTCACTCTTGCCTTGGAACATTGTAACAATATTTTTATTTCTAATTAATTCTACAACCTTAACATGATCTGCGTCAACAACACTTGCACCATATTTTTCAGCAGTATCTTTAATTTCTTTAATATCGTAATTATAAGTAAAACCTTCGTAGATTGTTTCAGCATACGAACGTACAGTTTTATCTTTTGTTGTTTGATGGTACACTAATAAGGCCGCACCAATTGCTGTTCCTGCATCACTAGATACTGGTTCAACATATAACTTAATACCTTCTTTGTTTAATTTACCAAGGTACCAGTAGTTTGCAACACAGTTAAGTGCATAGCCGCCACTTAGTACTACGTTTTTATTACCGGACATTTCAACTGCTTTAAAAATAAGGTTTAATACTTCTTGTTGTGATCCTTCTTGCACAGCATATGCCATGTCTCGACGGTTTTCTAGTGTAGTTAAGTCTTTTTTGCTTTCTAATACATCTTGTGATGTTTCTAAATACTCATATTTGCCTTCATTTACAAGAGCCGCATTTGGATATGTAGGAATAATTACATTTCTATCACTTGTACGCCACTTACCACCGTTGCTGTCAGTATAAATTGGAGGAATATTTAAATTCTTTTTACCATATGGAGCAAGTCCCATTGTTTTACCTGCTTCAATAGGCTGAAACCCACAATATTGTGTTACTGCTTCATATGCTTTTGTAATACCTGCACTATCATCTAATATAAGTTCATGAAATCCTTCTTCTCCTTCACGCTCTGAAGGAATATACGGAATGCGTGTTCCTGGATAAGGTCCATTTCCGCCTTGGTGTTTGTATAAAGTTTTAAAAGCATCAGGATATGCACAACTAAAAATACTTTCACATTCCCATGTCATATACTCTTCATTAAACAGTCCTGTATTAATATTCATAGGAATAAAGGTTCCTGCTCCGTCAACAATAACACTAACTGCTGATTCAAATCCAGAACGATAAAATGCACAAGCCGCATGCAGTTTATGATGCACATAACTCATATCAATAACTTGTCTATGCACATATCTTCCATCTTGGCTATATGCACTATCTGATCTATCAATAAGTCCTAGCTTTCTTGCAAGTCCGGTATACATATCTCCGCCACTAAAGTCAATTCTACTTGATTCTTCTAATGGTTGTGTATGTGCTACTACAAGATAATCTAATTTATCTGTATAATCTAAGAACTTTGTCATTGCGGCTAGTGGTCCACCGTCATACTTTTTTCTAGTAAGACGTTCTTCTTCGATTGCAAATACTACTTCTCCATCTTTAAGAAGTACAGCACCGCCATTATGTCCTCTTGTAATTGCTCCAATCCACTGTGTCATACTTTATTTTCCTTTATATATTTTATTAACCTATTTTTGTACCTTGCGTTGTTAAATGCATCATAGCATTCCTGCAACGGCGTTGGTAAAAAGCGTTTTGCTTTTAAGTTTTTATATCCTAAGCACTGCATTACCGGTCCTGTTTTAGACTCAAATAATTTAGCACTATCAAACCGAACCATTTTTATTTTTTCAGTTGTGTTAAATTTAAAATAACACAATGTTTCTCCTTTAGCAATGTCAATTTCATTTTCTCCTGCCTTAAATTTAAACGCAGGACGTACAGGTCTGATCCAACTTGCTATATTGTATGTACCTGCAATCCCCATGGTAACTGACGAGAACTGAGTCTCTTCATAGTAAGGATGTAATTGTGTCATTGTTAAAGGCTTATCAGCAAAAAATAAGAAGCAAGGATGGTCTAATTGATGTACATGTTCTTCATTTGGACCTCCTATGTAATTCATTAAAAAATTAGGATCAATATCATACTTACTTGTTGCTTCTTGTCTTTCATAATCAAATTTTATATGAAAATCAATCGGGCTTTTAGCTCTAAAAGTATTTTTTGCTTCGTCTACAATAGCAGGACACATACCTGCACCTAATCCAAAAAATTCTCTCGCGTTTATATCCTTATAAATTGTTTCTGGTTCATAATATTTTAGTTCAGAAACAAATTCTTGATTATCTTGCACATTAATTACGGGCGACCAGTATACTTTTATCATTAATCAATCTCTACTTCGTATGTAAAGTCAACAACAAATACTTTACGTTCTTCTAATGTTGGGTACACACCGTGATAAACTTTTCCGTCCATTATTACTAAATCGCCTGCAATACATTTGATCATGTCACTGACTAATTCTCCTGTTACAGGATTCATTGTAACTGCTTTTAGTTTGCCGTTTAACGGAGTTTGTGTACTAAGTTCAATAGTATTCAAAAATAAAACACAAGTCATTGTACGTTGTCCTCTATCTTCGTGTGTATGTAATCCGCTAAAAGTATTTTCTGGATATGTTAGCCACCAACATTTTTTAAATTCTACATTTTTAAACTGAAACTTAGCAATACTATTTTTTATAAAGTCTAAATATGCAGTAGAATGATATGGCCAAGCAAAATCATCATCGTATTGTATTATTGCTCCGCCGTAATCTACATGTTGATTTTTTGGGTGATCAAATAATGATAAAAAATTCAAATAGTCTGGATATTTGTCTTTACTAATCCAGTAATCTGGTATACGTCCGTGGTGACATAGAAACCAAAAATCCTTATCCCCTTGATATGCCGCATTTAGATCCATTAGAATGTTGTCTCATACTCCATGTCTACAACAAACACATGTCTATCTTCTAGAGTCGGGTATGTTCCATGGAATACTTTACCGTCCATAATAACAAGTTTACCTGCAATAGGTTTATGTTGTATGTAATTAATTGTACTATCGGGTGTAGGCTGTAATGTAGTCAAACTTCCTGCTAACGGATAGGTAATACTAGGTTTAGGTGTATCTAAAAATAGTACACTTGTTAATTGTTTACCTGGTACATGACTATGTAATCCGCTATATGCACCTGGTGGATATTTTACACCCCACGCTTTTTGAAAATCCTTAATACGGATAGGTAAATTTTGTAACTGAAACTTAATAAACGCTAAGTACTCTTCTTTTGGATCTATATCTGTGGGATAAGACATATCCTTTTTATAATACAAAGTACCGTTACCGTAATCAATATGTCTATCATAATAACTTTCAAATAGTTTTAAAAACTTCTTCCATCCTGGATAATACAAATCATCTACTACCCATGTATCAAGAGCTTTCATTGCACTTATTTGTGGTGCCATTAGAGTTTCATAAGTATCATCTAAAAAACTATCTGGTGAAATTTTAGAAATACGTTCTTTCATTACACACCTGATCTTCCTAAAATTTGTGCAGGTTGTTTAGCATGTGTTACTCCTTCAGCATGTACGACCCCATGCGTCGGGCATACTTCGCCTTGCTGTTCTTGCGGTTTGAACGTTCCTGTATAACTTCTTGGTTTACCCAAACGCTTGCGAGCACTTGCAATAATTTTTTTAAAACTTTCATCATTTAACTCCATTACTTCGTCATTGTAACGTTCTACTTCTTCTTCCATTGTAAGTCTAATAGGACTAAACTTACGCTTACCTTGTCCTAAGTCAATAATATCAAAGTCAGGAGAATTAGGATAAGAAATATTAATAGGATATGTACTGCCAATAACACTTGTACATGTTGTACCTAGTGCTTTTGCCATATGTTGTCCTAGACTATCACAACCAATAAAATGATCTGCAATTTGGATAACACTTGACCAAACTCTTACATCTGGAATTTGTGGAACTGCTACAGGAACTTTAGGATTTTCTTCAATTACAACAGGAAATTCACTCATTATAATCACAGCATAATCATCACGTAAGTCTTTACAAATTCTAATAACATCATTTAAGTGAAAACTTCTTGAAGTACCATCAATTACAAAGTCGCCCATGTTTTCTGCTGTACGTCCAAATGGTTGGAATACTACTACTTTATCTTTTCCAGTCACTGCTTTAATTTCTTCAACAATTTTATATCCGTTAACCATTTCATGCTTGTTCATATAAATTTTAGGATCTGATAATTCTCTTATACCTTTATTATTAATTGCAATATCAAATGCTTGTGCTAAACTACATTTTTGATTATAATATTCCCAAATCCTATACGGCTCTGGTGAGAAACAATCTCTATCTTTAATGTAATCTTTAAATAAATTTTTATGCCAATGGTCGTATGCTAGTTCGTGTAGTTGCGGATGACCTTTATAAAAGTCCATACCGCCTTCGCAAACAATAATAAAGTCTTGGTCTTCTTCGTAGAGTTTTTCAAACGCTGGAATACTTGCAACAACTCTGCCTGCTCCACCGTTCATAAAATATGCTTTTTTGCGTTCCAATGTTTTCTCCTGTATAGTACAAATATTTATTGGCAGGACAGTTTACATGACGCTGATCTGGTAGTCATAAAAAAAGGGCCTAGTGGCCCTTAATTTATTAATTTATAATGCTAAGTTTATTTTTTGCCAGCGGCCTTTAGTGCGGCAACTTTTACATCAACTGCAAAAGCACCATCTCTGTATGGGTCTTCTGGATTACTTGACGCATCTGGATCTCTCATATCCTTTGGAGCAATAGGAAACATCATTACTGCTTGCCAAGGTTCAAAACCTCTAGCTTCCATTACAGCTGGTAGATCTCTTAGTTTTTGTCTATAATCTTTCCAACCTTGTTGGATTGATTCTGGAGCGTCTGTCTGTCCAACTTTAGCATCTGTATCATGTAATTCTTGGTCTCTAACATCTCTAACTTCTTGCCAAGTTAGGTCCATTTTAGTTCCTGTTGCGGCCCAGTCATGAACACCAATATTAAATTCTTCTGTAGTAAAATCATATGTAATATTTTGTTCGTCGTATACATCACGTGGTTCTAATTCATCCGTGTATTCTACATCTGGATAACCTTCTGGAGCGTCCCAAAGTACTTCCCAGTCTCTTTGACGTCTTAGAATAATACCAGTCTCTTTACCATCATCATTACCGATTTCACATAGTAAAGGATTTTCTTTACAATCAACTGTAACTCTTGTAATGTCTGCGCCTGATGGACGTTCTAAATCACGTTTTTCCCATAAACACCATCCAGATTCTTTTCCGTAATCTTCTGATGACGGGTCGTTTTGTACTTCAAATGTTAAAAACTCCGGACCTTCGTAAGTAAAGGTGCCTGTTTTACCTTGCGTAAAACTATTTTTACGCCATTCGTCCCAAATTGGGTACGTAAATTGTTTGCTTATTTTTCTCATATTATTCAGCTCCTAATACTATTTATCATTTACATAAAAGTTATTCGAACAACGCCCGAACCACCTTGACCTGACCCACCAGCACAACACTTAGCCCAGTTTCCACAATATGAACTAACACCAGGCATTCCGCCACCTGATGGCCATTCAATGTGACAACCACATGAGCACCATGCTTCGTTAGTAACACCTACAGTCATTTTACCGATTAATGGTGGTTGTCCTGATCCAGAATACGTATACACACAGTGACAATAACCATGTCCTGGTTCCCATCCTGTTGTACCCATAATACCAAAATCTGCACCAAAAATTCCACAAATTCTACAATTTTCACAACCAAAGTGTGTGTGTCTTGGACCCCAGGCATCTCCATTACACATCCAGCCGCCACAGCCGCCATCAGTACAGAAGTTACTTAGATTGTATCCATTTACATATGAACGACATCCCATACCTGCGCCACAAGTGTGTGATTTACCACATGGCCAACTACCACCAGCACATACTGAGTACTGACAGCCGGGCGATGTACTAATAGTCTTAGAAGCATAATTTCCTCCAGCACCACCAATTGTAAACATACAATAGTTACAACATGTACTACCAGGGCCGCCTCCGCCACCTGACCAAATTTCAAAAGTTACTGTACTTGCACCATCTGGTACACACCAGTAACAGCATTTTCCGTTAGCTTGTTCACAGCATCCGCTTTGTCTTGCACATTGATGACAAACCATACCACGTGCATTGTATATCCATTGCACACCGTAATTATTTCCGTTTCCATGAGCAATATCTGCAGATGTAATTGTTGCGTCTACTAAACTGTCATTTGCTACTTTTTTATAACTTGCATATGTTGCCATTTTTTTATCTTTCCTTTAAGCGAATGTTATTCTTACCATTCCTGATCCGCCCATATTACCACCTGCACAACATTTTGCCCAGTTTCCGCAATATGAACTCTGTCCTGTTTGTCCGCCGCCTGCTGGCCAGTTAACATAACATGCACAGTTACACCACGCTTCTGCGTTTGCACCTGCACTGTGTTTACCTACAAAAGGTGCTGATCCTGACATTCCCCAGTCTGCTGATTTACATTGACATCCACCGTGTCCGCCTGATACTCCGGTTGATCCCATTATTCCAAAATCTGCTCCAAATACTCCACAAATTAAACAGTTAGCACATGTCTGTGTATGTCTAGGGCCGTGTGCATCGCCATTACACATCCAGCCTCCACACCCCCCTGTTACACAGAAGTTACTTAGATTATGACCATTAACATAGGATTTACATCCCATGCCTGGTGAACATGTGTGTGACTTTGAACATGGCCAAGTGCCTCCAGCACAAATTGAATATGTACAACCTGGACACGTACTAATAGTTCTTACACCGTAGTTTCCTCCAGCACCACCTGCTGAGTGCATACAGTTATTACAGCATGTACCACCGCCACCTGCGCCACCACCTGACCAAATTTCAAATGTTACTTTAGCAACGTTTGCAGGAACTGTCCAGTAACAACACTTGCCATTTGCTTGTTCACAACAATCGCCTGCGTCTGCACATGCATGACAAACCATACCACGTTCATTATATACCCAAAATGTATTAAATTTGTTACCTGCTTGAGCACCTAATTTTGCGGCCGTAATACTATTGTCTTGAAAGTTGTCTGCTGTTAGTGTTTTATAACTTGCGTATGTTGCCATAATTTTTCCTTATACAAATGTTATCTTTACTATTCCGGATCCACCTTGACCTGAACCGCCTGCACAACATTTTGCCCAGTTGTCACAATAACTTGATGTTCCTGGAACACCGCCACCAGCTGGCCAGTTAATGTGACATCCACATGCACACCATGCTTCGTTAGTAGCTGTTCCTGAATATGTTCCTATACCTGCCGCGGCTCCTGTCCAACTTGTTTGTCCGTGACATCTACAAGTAGTAGTACCTGCTTTAATACCCATACCGCCCATCATACCAAAGTCTGCACCAAAAATTCCACAAATCAAACAGTTAGCACAGTTTGTTACAGCATGTCTTTGACCCCATGCATCTCCATTACACATCCAACCGCCACAAGCACCAGTAACACAAAAGTTACTTAGATTGTATCCATTTACATATGAACGACATCCCATGCCCGCGTCGCAAGTATGTGATTTACCACATGGCCAACTGCCGCCAGCACAAACACTATATTGACATCCTGGATTAGTGTCTATTGTTCTAATTGCATAGTTACCGCCTGCGCCACCAATTGCAAATGAACAGTTATTACAACATGTATGTCCTGGGCCGCCACCTCCGCCGCCCCAGATTTCAAATGTTACTTTGTAAACATTGTCTGGTACACACCAGTAACAGCATTTTCCGTTAGCTTGTTCACAACAGCCGCTGTTTCTTGCACACATATGGCACTGCATACCGCGTGCATTGAACACCCATTGTGTTCTACGACAAGCACCAGCGCCGGATTGCAGTTTAGATCTAGTAATTGATCCATCTGGTATACCTGCTGATGTAATCTTTTTATAACTGCTGTATGTTGCCATCTATGTTTCCTTAATAATTCTTATACAGTAAAGATACGCCATCCGTAGCTATCGCCCGAATAAACAATATCAAAAGCCGCGCCTTCTGAATTAACAGTTAAGTCTGCACTATCACCTTGTATTAGCTTACCGTTTCTACCAATTGTCAAAGCATTGGAATCAAAAGTTTTTCTTAAGTCGAAGAATCTTATGATGTCACCTGTTGCTGGACTGCCTGGTAAAGTAACTGTAAAGCCGCCACCGTTAGTGTCACAGAACAACTGTTGTCCTGATTGTGCCGAATATGTTGTTGTTACTGTCACGCCATTAAGAACACCAACTGGTAACCAAGCTGTGCCATTGTATAATTCTAAGTTTGTTAACTCAGTATTAAACCTTATTGCGCCAGCTCCCGCGTCTGTTGTTCTTTGTGCCGTAGTTCCAAAAGGGACAGTTAAACCTGGTGAACCTACTGATAATCTTCTTCCCATTGCTTTATCCTATCCTTATGTTATGCCGACGGTACGGCTGTTTCAATACCCATAACCATTGAGGTTACAGATGATTGAGATGATCTTACCACAACTTTTTTAGTTGCGTCAATTACAATACCTGTTCTCTCTAGTACGCCATTTGGACCAACTGATACATCATACTCTAAGTATTCGTTGCCTCCTGGTGAATCTCCAGTACTTGTTGCTAATCTAATGTTTGCTGTATTTGAACCTCTATTACAAAAGTTTACAGTTACAACACTATATGTATCAGCAGGTACTGTATAGATCGTAGTATTTGTATTTGCTGAAAGATCGCTTGATCCTAATATTCCTGATGCCATTTTATTACTCCTATGTTAGTATTTAGCCATTATGTTTTACTTGTTAAAAAGTAAGCAAATGCAACTGGACTTCCACTTACACCGCCGTTAAAGTTCATTCCCGTAGTTACAGTAATTGGACTATTATCGGTAGTACCTATTGTATTACCAGTAATATTTATTTTACCTGCTGTAACTGCGTTAACGTTCAGAGAGCTACTACCTCCACCAATCTGTGAATTGATGTATGTAATAATTGCCCTTTGTGTCGGAACAACGTTATCTGAATTAGCACTAAATGTACCATCTGTACTAAATTCATTAATAACAGCGCCGCCTTGTCCTAAGCCAACTGCACCTAGTGACAATTCTTGTAGTCCTGCTAAACTAAATGCACTTGTATTCAAGCTCGCAGATCCTGTTGACTGTTCAACGTTGAACAATCTACCAACTCTAAAGTTACCATCTTGGTCAGTACTTGTGTAGAATATTCTACCTCCGCCACCTTCGTTAACTTCATCATTTGGATCGTTAGCAACTACAGGTGTTCCTGGATAGTTGGTATTAGCAAAGTTACCAGTACCAATGTCTAAGAAGTCGTGTCCTGTTAATCTAACTTGACTAAATCTTCTTCTAATTGTAATGTTTGTTCCATGCTCTGGAGCAGTTTCAACTCCTAAGTCTGGTGATATTTGTAAGTTAGCAGTATAGTTACCTGCACTACCTAACAACTCTCTAACAAACACAATCTTAAAGTATCTACTATCGCCTTCAAGTTGTAGGTTTGCACCTTCAACTGGAACATCACTCATTCCGTAAACGTTCATAAATTGTGCTGATTGATAAATGTCAGCATAACCATCTCCAGTTACAGTAGCACTTGCTGTTTCAAAGTCTGTACCTCTTGCAGTCCACGTAGGCTGTGTAAGCACACCATTACCAACTCTAACTTCCCATGGAACTTCAGTAGTTTCACTTGGGTCAGTAATTGTTAGTGTAGGAGTACTTGTATAGCCGCTTCCTGGATTCACAATATAGAACTGTGTAATTCTTCCTGTAGTTACACTTGCTCTAACTTGTGCTCCTGATCCGCCGCCTCCAACAACTTGGATTCTTGGTTCAATACTGTATGCTGTTGTAGCATCTAGTGTTGCCGCAATACCATTAGTTGGGTGCCATGTTTCCCATCCTGCCGCGTTATCACTTTCTTTTGCAATACTTGCAACTTTAGTACCTGAGTTGTATGCACTAATAAATCCATACTGTCCTGCACCTGTACCTGCTGTAATAACAATTCTCATACCTACGTATTTTGTATTGTTAGCAGTTTCAGTGTTTGACAATGTAATCTGTGTAGTATTACCTGCCTGTGCAGTATTTTCACTGCTTGAGTAACCTCTACCACCAATTGAGTCTGCATCATTAAACAGTCCGTCGCTGTTAGTATCTTTTGCATTATAAGTAGATCCGTCATCTGGATTACGTAATCTAACTTCAAATACACCGTTATTAACAACGTTTGCGTTAGCAACTACAGCACCATAGCCGTCTCCACTAATTGTATATGTTGCACTTGTATAGTTGTTACCAGCGTTAGTATATTCTAAGTGAATAATCTGATTTCCGTCTGTTAATCCTCTACCAACTTGTGCTTCTAGTTTTCTATTTTCAACACCACCGGTTGTTGGAATCTCAGTAACGTCAATAAATTCTGATACTGCACCTTTGTCACCGTATGAACAGTTACCATTAGTACCACGTATCTTACCGCCGTTTTCTGCAAGGTATCCAATATGTCCGTAGTATGAGAACACTGAAACAAGTTCTGCTCTACCTAAGTTAGTAACCCATGCACCAATACCGTCACTTAAGATTTGCGTAAAGTCGTTAGCAACAATTGAATCGTTACCACCTGCGTGTAGTGAACCGTCAACTTTTAAACCAATACATGCTGTACCAAAGTTAGTTACACCTTGTACATATGGTGATCTTGCACTAATCCAAACTCTTGTATCGTCTGGACCCCACCCTGGATCTAACGAACAATATGCTCCTGCTGTTGGACGTTTAGTTCCATAAGCGTTTGCACTTCCTAATGTTCCTGTTAATCCACCTAGTGTCATGTTTCTAATACCTGTACCGTCTCTTAGTAAGTACATGTTTTCTAACACAGAACCGTTTACACTATTACCATACATTAATCCTGCCATTAGCGTAGCATAGTTACTACCTTCACCTGTTCCATAAATTAAGTCATAAATGAAAGCATCAATATAGTGTGCAACATCTGCTTCACATGCCCCTTCATCAAAAGTGTATGATGGATAGTTAACATTAATATATTTTGTAACATCACGTCCAATAAATGCTTTGTTAAGAAGTAATAATCTTGCCGCCGCCGCTTTATTTTCGTCATCTACTCTTGCATTTACACCTCTAAACGCTGGCGCTGATGAATCACCTGATGCTCCGTTAACTAAGTAATCAATTTGATCGTAAAGTTCTTGAGATAGTTCTTCAACTATTGCTGATACTCCTGAAGTACTCCAAGGCTTACTAACATTCTGTGTAAGCGTATTACCAGTTTGTCTTGTAATAGTTGTACCTTCAATAATATCATCAAGTATTGATTTCATATGTAGTATACCAGCTAGTGAGTATGTTGTATCACCTGCCGCTGTTACACTTCCTGCTGGCTCAACTCTAGTTGAACGCAATTCGTCACCAACAACAGCAACTCTTTCTGGAACTCTAATAGGTAGTACTTCTTTGTACTCTCCAGTTTTTACATAAATTACTTTGTGTGGCTTAGATTCAACTGGTAAAGTATAACCTCCACCTAGTGTAATTGCATTAGTAATAACTGCCATACTTGCTGTTATAGCCGCTACTACGCCTGCTTCTGGTGCTCTTGTAGCGTCTTTAATTTGCAAGTATCTATCACCCGCCGCCACACTATCTAAATCTTGATAGTCTGCCGCTGGTGTTGCACTATTAATAACATCTGTTGCGACTGTAACTACAAAGTTAAGTGCCGCAACGTTTTGACTTTCAGAACCAGTTGTAAAGTAATCTGGACTTACGTTATCTTTCATTGCTTGTGCAACTCTACGTGTGTCAACATTTCCACCTTTTTTAAGATCTAATATAATTGCATCTATTGCAAAACCTGCTAATCTTTGGAACTTTGCTTCGTCAAAAGCAAAACCAATAAAGAATGGTGATGTCTGTGTAATGATTTGTCTCTTAGCCCATTTAGCAGTTTCAAATGCTATAAACGTTCTATTTTCTAACAACAATGAAGCCGCATTAGGATTCTTAGGTCCTTTTTCAATTTCTTCACATGCATAACGAATTGATTTCCAAGGACGGTCTAAGTTTGAACCGTTTGTTGGAAAAGGATTGTTTAAACCGTTTGTTGCAACATAGTATACATCTGGAGTTGAACCAAATTCTCTCCATTCAGGTATTCCACTTGAACTTACACTTAGTACTTGACCTTCTGTGCCGATTGGCAATCTTGCTGGTCCTGATCCTGAACGATAAAGTAAATCACCTTCAGTAGTAATTGCTGATTCTTCAGCACCACTTGCTAGTGTATTCCAATATGTGCCATCGTCTGCTGATGGTTTGTTTGAACCACTTGATGTATGTGCAAGAACACAAATATAACTAATCAAACCTTCACGTACTGAATCACCTTTGTCATAAAGTGTTGCAGTTGTCCAACCGTTTTTCCATTCAATACCTTGGTTTAATAATGCCCAATAAGTAGCGTTTGGCGGACGTTGTGCTTGGTGGTCAGCAATACATAGATAAGTATAACCACCTAGTCTAACAACATCACCAATTCTATAATCTTGGTTAGTTGAATCGTCTCCCCAGTCACCTCTAAGATTAAATCCAGAAGTTACTAAATCCCATTTAGAACTAGAAGCAGGGTTTTCTGCAAAAACATTATCGTTAGCAACATATTGGTTACCACCATAAGTTACAAAGTCACCTGGTTGATATCTTTCATCTGGTACCCATGAATTTTCAAATTCTAATCCTGGAACAAATTTTTCCCAATTTGCGATATCAGCTTGTAGTGTACCTAACTGTGAGTCTGGATTTGTAGCAACTGATGTATGATGAGTTGTACAAATATAAAGTGTAGCACCATATAAAACTATATCATTAACTTTATAGCGTGTTACATTAGTCCATTCACCTAAGTAATCAAACCCTTTGTTTAAGTAATCCCATTTTGATTGATCTGCTTCAAGGCCGTTTGCGGCTGTAGCATTTGAAGTATGTCCTGTGTTACAAACATAAAGTGTTCCACCATACTTAATAATGTCATTAACTTTATAACGAGTTGATATTGCCCAATTCTGTTTCCAGTCTTGACCTTCTGAGAACAAATCCCATTTAAGTGTATCAGCTTCAAGTCCAAGTGCATTAGTGGCCGCGGCAGTGTGACCAGTGTTACACAAGTAAATGTTTCCACCATATTTTACCAAGTCGTTTGCTTTATAAACTGTTGCCGCTACCCAATTATCTTTCCAGTCAATTGATGTAGCAAACTGATCCCATTTTGATTGATCAGCTTCTAGTGTTGCTTGTGCTGTGTGGCCAGTGTTACAAATGTAAATAATACCACCGTATCTTACGATGTCATTAATTTTATAAAATGTTGCTGTTGACCAATCACTTTGCCATTTTGTACCATCACTGAATAAGTTCCAATGTGATGAATCTGTGTAGAAATCAGCACTGGAAGTGTGTCCCTTCACTGCAACGTAAGTACGTCCACCGTATCTAATTACGTCATCTTTTAGGTACGCCGTGCCTGTAGTCCACGAGTCCTTCCAAATAAATCTAATTCTACCTAGCTTAAATTCTGCCATTTTTTGCTCCGTTCTTGATATTATACATATTTATCATTATCCGTTAAAGTCATCTCGTTCAGTTCTGCCCGACATAAACATATTTAATGCGGCTAAACCGCCGCCTAGTGGTCCTTGTATTGTCATATCAACTGCTACTGTTGCCATTGCGTCTGGATTATTTGATCCAGCTGTGTTTGACATAGTTCTGTCTTCGAATGATAACTGACCTGCTGTTAGTTTGTTGGTAAACAAATTAGATCCACCACCATTAAATCTATTTTCAACATATAATTTTAATGCTCGTTGTGTTGGTATAATATTGTCCGAGTTAGCAACAAATGTGTTATCAGTACTAAATTCTCTAATAACAGCCTGTGTTCCTCCAACTCTAATTCCACCAAGTCTTAATTCGTCCAATCCTTCTAAGTCAAAGAAGTCAGCACTTAAAGTAACGCCACCTTGTGCCTGTGAAACTCTAAATAGTTCTCCAACTCTATAGTTACCATCTTGGTCTGTACTTGTGTAGAATACTCTTCCGCCATTTGATTCAACAACTTCGTTTGCTTGTACTGTATCATTAGCGGCTGTTTGCCCTTCAACATAAAGTGCAGGATAGTTTGTATCTGTAAAGTTACCTGTACCAATGTCTAAGAAGTCGTGTCCTGTAAGTCTGCAACTACTATATCTTTCACGTATAGTAACTCCAGTACCGTGTATAGGTGCGTTTGATCTTCCTAATACCGGACTAATTTGGAAAGTTAATTCAATATTTGGTGCAACTCCGGATTGTGATGTCACTTTAACCAATCTGTAAATTGTATCATTTCCTGTAAATCTTACGTTTGCTCCTGGACCTGGAATAATACTAATTCCACTAATTCTCATTGTATTACCAATTTGTAATTCTTCTCCAAAACCGTTACCAGTAACTGTAACAATAGCACTTTGATAACCTGTTCCTCTATTGTAGAATATCGGTTGTGGTAACACACCATTGTTGATATCTACTGACCAATAAGGTTCGTTTGCTTCTTCAGGATCTTCAACTGTTATTGTTGGTGCTGTAATGTAACCCGATCCTGGATCGTAAATATTAAACTGAGATAATTGTCCGTTTGCTACTTCAACTCTAGCAAAAGCTCTTGCTCCACCTGTAATAATGTTACCCACTGCTCCTGCTTGTGCTAATCCAACAAATGCTGGTAAGTTATTTCTAATTCCTCCAGCAACTGCTGTTAAGTTTCCGGTTGCTTCTCTTACTGTCCAAGATGCTCCATTACTTGAACTTACTGTAGTTCCAGTTGAACTTACTGCTAAGAATACTCCTTGCGTGTAACCTATTATATAATTTTCTCTTCCTGAATCTCCAACTAGTGACGCATCAGTCCATGTTGTTCCGTTATCACTATGTGCAACTCTATCCGCTTGATTCATTGTAGCAATCCAGCAGTTATTACCAAATGCTAAGTCGCTATATACTTCTGGTGCTGACGGTGTTACTGCCGCTCCAGTTGCCCATGTAACTCCGTTGTCTGATGATATAACTGTTGTTCCATCTTCTGCTAATGCAATCCATTTACCTGCACCATATGCTAGTCCTACCCATGTAGTTGCACTTGCACCTGTTGCTACTGTTGTCCAAGCATCATTTGTAACTTGTGTTGAGTCAGCGCCTGTTGTAAGTGTATTTTTATAAATGTTACCATTTCCTGTAGCAAGACACATAATAGTATCGTTGTTAGGTCCGCCAATTTCTACATGTTTCCATGTTGTGCTTGTAGGAAGTGTTGAATGATCAAAGTTAATACCATCATTTGAATATACTAGTTTGTCACTACCATCTGCTACTGCCGCTAATAACGGACCTTTTTTTGCAAATCCTGACCAACTTAAACTATAATCTGTTAAATCTCTTGCTGTCCAAACAGCTCCGTCTGCTGAAACATACCAATCATTAGTTCCACTAGGAGCATAATACCATAATCCAGCTCCATCGCTATATCCTATATCTAATGCTCCTGTTTGAACACTTGTATTTGTTTTAGAGAAAGTAGGTTCTGAAATATTAACTCTTGGTTCGTAAGTATAAGTTGTAGTTCCATCTAGTGTTGTGGCAGTAAGTTTTCCTGGAACAATATTATCAAATCCTGCTGTGTTAGTTGAATCTCTAAATATAGTTGCTACTTTTGAGACAGGATCGTAATTTTGAATATAACCATATTGTCCTGCTCCTAAGCCGCTGGTAATAAATAATCTCATTCCGAGTAACTGTGCTTTTGTTCTTACTTCTGATGCCGCAAGTGTAATACTTGCTGTGTCTCCGCCTTGTGCAGTGTTACCAAAAGTTTTAAATCCTGAGCCACCTACTCTTGTACTATCAACTGGTAGTACTAAATCAATTTTTGAAATAGCACCTTGTCTAAATTCATCATATCTCATATCAAGACCACTACCTGATGCTTGTGTAGTTGCTAGTGTTGCTTGTGTATAAGTTTGTCCTGTGTTTTTATATGCAAGTGCTAAAATTTGAGAACCTGTACTGAATACTTCGTCTACTGATGCTTCTCCACTTTGGTTATTAACTGTAGCAGTTTGAGGAGTTTCTGTTGTATCAAATCCTTCAGCAACACTACCAAATGTTCCGTAAGAGTTGTTACCGTTTGTTGCACGTAATATACCACCATTCTCTGCTAGATATCCAATGTGTGCGTAATAGGTAAACACTGATACAAGCTCTGAGCGTCCTCTGTTTGTTGCCCAGTAACCAATACCATCACTTAGTACTTGTGTAAAGTCGTTAGCAACGATTGATCTATTACCACCGTTGTGTAGTGAGCCGTCAATCTTCATACCAATACAGTTGTTACCAATTGTTGTAACACCTTGTACATATGTTGATCTACCGCCTGCAATTCTTTTTAAGTTTACAGCGCCTGCTGTTGCACTTACAAATGTGTGTGCTGATGTTTCAGAACTAATTCCAACATTCATTGTAATAACATTACCATTTACATTTGTAATTAAAATGTTTTTCTGATAGTATGGGTCTGTGCTTCTTGGATGAGAAAGTTGTGTTGCATTTCCATCACTTGCACATGTCCATGTTAAACTTTGATCGTCTAATGTAATAGTATTTCCTATTTTAATATTGTGTGCCCAATTTACTGCGTTAGCAGTAGCACTTACAAATCTATGTTCAGATGTATTTGAACTTATACCTACATTTACTGTAATTGTTTTATCTGTTTTAGCAACAATTTTACGCAACTCACCACCATACGCAGGATCTGTAACTCTTGGATACGCTTGCGGACTCGCATAGTTATTTGATGCACAACTAAATTGAATACTTTCGTTATCAAAGCTAATTTCTTCGCCTACAGCTAATCCGTGTACCGAATCAAATGCTAATGTCATTAATCCTGTTGTTGGATCGTAAGTTGTTCCTGTTGTAGGTGTGTATTCTGCAGTTGGTAGTGTTAAAGTCATTACTCCAGTTGTTGGTTCATAGGTACCAGCTGTTGGTGTATACTGCATATTGTTTACGTTTGCAATCCAAACACTTGTATCATCTGGTCCAGTTCCTGGATCTAAAGAAACAAATGCTCCGCCTGTAGGTCTGCTTGTTCCATAATTATTTGGTCCAACTAATACTCCAGTTAGTCCTGACAGTGTTAAGTTTCTAATTCCGCAACCGTTTCTAACATAAAACATATTTTGTCTATCATTATCGTTAGGAATACTTAAATTTGCTGGATTTGGATCTTCTACTGTTTTCTCTCCAGGTATAACATCACGTGTAGCATCTGCTGGTCTAATTGTAGTTGTTCTAAGTTCTGCACCTACTAGTGCTACTTTACTTGGAATACTAATTGGAAGTATTTCTGCAAATTCTCCTGCCATACACTTAACTGTTGCGTGTTCACCAACTCTGTTAGGTTCGTCTGCTAATAAGTAATTCATAGCAAATCTTACAGTTCTAAATGGAGCGTTTAATGATCCTCCTTGTGAAGCATCGTCAACGCCATTAGTTGATACATAGTATAATTTTGATTGTAAGTCAATTGTATCCCATTGAGGTAAGCCACTAGTTACTCTAAGTGTTTGTCCCGGTGTACCAATTGCTAAACGTTGTGTGTCAACTGCTGTTGAATCTTGATCTTGGAATGTTTTTAAATCACCTTTTCTTGCTAACTTATTTGTTAGTGTACCAAGAACTGTTACTTTCCAATAATTTTGATCTGGTTGTTCAACATCTAAATCTGGTCTTGATGCTGATTCAGTTGATCTATGGTATGCTATTGCTTGATAAGCACTGCCTTGCCAGTTAACTAAATCTCCAGGGAAATACTCTTGATTGTCTTCCCAAGTATCGCGCCAGCTTCTGCCACTAATAATTTCTTCCCAATATGCCGGCCATGCATCAGGTTGTAAATTTGTATTGTCTTGAATAGCAATATATAAATTACCACCATGTCTTACAAAATCACCTGTTTTGTAATCTACAAATGAACTTGCACCGTCATCACCGTTCCAGTCATCTCTAAATTTATAACCTTCAAATGTTACATTCCAATCAGTGCCGTATAAACTTGGTTTTAAATTAATATTAAATGTAATTGCTTTATATATGTAACCACCGTAAAGTACTAAGTCTCCTGGTTGGTAGTAAATATTGTCTGCCCAAATATTTTCGTATTCGGTTCCTGGTAAAAATACTGCCCATTTACTTGCGGCATAGTCTGTATTAAATCCACCGGAGCCTGTTGATGATGTGTGTCCTACAAGACACTTCATTAAATTTCCGCCACGTTTTACAACGTCATTTTTCTTATATCTGTAATCTGCTTGCCAAATACCTTGGATAGTTTGTTCGCCTGTTTGACTATCTGTATAAATTTTAGTAACATATTCGATACCATCAAGTTGTACTGCCCATTTGCTTTGATCTTCTTCAAGTCCTTGAGTTGCATTATCTGATGATGTGTGTCCTTGAACACACTGATAAACAATACCACCGTACTTAACAATGTCATTAACACGATAACGTGTACCAATTGACCATGATCCTCTCCAAGTATCACTGTCTGATAGTACAGTCCAATCTGCTTGGTTAGCTTCAAGTCCTAATAGCGTAGTTGCGGCAGAAACATGCTGATTAAGTGCTTTATAAACTTTACCGTTGTAACGTACAAGGTCGTTTGTTCTATATAGTGTATTAGTTGTCCAGTTGTATTTCCAGTCAGCGGATGAAACAGCAACTAATGTCCATTTTCCAATGTCAGCAACTAGTCCGTCAGCTCCTGAACTAAATGTAGCGGCAGAAGTATGTGATTCTGTACATTCGTAAATACTAGCACCATACTTAACAATGTTACCAACTGCATAGTCAGTGCTTACTGTCCAACCATTTTTCCAAACTTTACCTTCTGATTGCTTTTTCCATTTAGGTTGGGCTGGCGTAACATCTGTACCTGCTTCGTCATTGTAAAAAGTACCTGCTGTATGTGTTCTTAATGCCACATATGTAAAACCGCTGTATTCAACCATATCATCAACGATATAATCACTACCGCCAGTCCAAGTACCTTTCCAGTTAAATCTAATTCTACTAAGTTTAAATTCTGCCATTTTCTTTACCTTTTACGTATTTAGTTATACTCCTGTTGGGTATGTATAATCCTCGTTAATTCTTGCTACTAAATTTCCGCTATCGTCAATATAGTAACTAATATTTCTATTATCCCATCTAAACTGTTCGTAATTTAGATTTGTATAAACCCTTGCATGGTTTACATCTCTTCCTTCAAGAAAGTCTTCACCTTGTTGAAAATCTTCGTAGTTCTCTGTTGGATCACCTTCTTTATTGATCTGTATGCTATCGTGACTTCTTAATTGATCAACTTTAGCAATAAACAATTCTCCATCATCTGTTCTTCTTAATCCATAGAAAAATCTTGAATCAGTTTGATCCACCATGTTTTGAATGCTTTGTCCTAAAAAATTATCTGACATTATACTATCTCCACTAAGCTAAGAATCACATCAAGTGATTCCGTTGTGTCCGATTTAACATACAAAGTGTTTGTTGCGTCAAGGACAATTTTTTCGCCTTTACCAATTGGCTTCATTGCAGTATTAGGAGGTATTGGCATTCCTTTAATCATATGTGCAATACTACTTCCTTCATCACCGATTTCAATATCAGCACTTACCATACTGCCGGTTAAGTTAGCAATATTCATTCCAATAATAGTTGTACTAGTAGCCGCCGGTGTTGTATATACCGCAACTCGTTCAGTACCTATTTGTTTTCCTATAATATTTTTAAAATTAGTTGCCATCTTTTTTTCCTAAATTGTTAATGCAAGTTTAATTGCAATTTCCTCTGCATCGTTAAATGTAACAGCACCAGTAGCACCTGCAACTGAAACCCAGTTATTACCTACATCATATATTTCAACTCTGTCTTCCACTGTATTGTAACGCATCATACCAAGTTCTGGACTAGGATGTCTGTTAGCGTTGTTTCCTACTGGAATAACAAAACCGCCTGTGCCATCAACTTTAAAGTAACCTGAACCCTGTTGCTTTAATGAAGTAACAGCACCGTCTATAGTATTAGTTATCTGATTTCCGTTAAAACTAAAGTTTTCAATTGCTACATATCCGCCGCCATTTGCACGTAAAAGTAAGTTTTGATTGGTTGTAATTGTTTCTAATATGTTACCGTGTACAGCAATATCGTCAACTTCTAAGCGTTTTGCATCAAATCTTTGGCTAGTAACGTCAGCTACTAGTGATCCACCAGCATAAAAGCGTAGTGTATCATCATCTGCGCCTGGTGTTAACTCTGGTGTAATATATGTATCTCTATCAATATCGTATACTCCGCCTAGTGTATTCCACTCAGTAGTGTATGCTTCAAATACCGAAGTATCTGTGTTGTAACGTATCATACCTGCTGTTGGTGATCCAGGGCGTTGTGCAGTAGATCCTTTTGGTAGTGTTAATGCTCCTGTACCGCTTATTGTTACAGTTTGACTACTTGGATCTAAAACAATATCTCCGCCTGGGTTAGCAACAGTATTACCGCTTAACTGAATGTTGTCAATAATAACTTGTCCAACACCGTTAGTTGTAATATTAATATCTCCATTACTTGCTGTAGTAGTAATAGTATCGTTATCGATAATAATATCATCAACAAATACTTTACCAATATTTGCTTCTGACCAGTTTAGTAATGATGTACCTAATTTGTAAGTATCGTCAACATTAGGTACAATATCACTGTCAATTCTTGCATTAATATTAATTGTATCTGTGTCTTCGTCACCTAGTGTAATATTACCACCAACTGTTACATTTCCTGTAACATCTAAGTTACCTGTAATATTAACATTATCTTGTAAATTAATTGTGCTTGTTGAACTATTAATATTAATGTCGCCGCTTGTACTACTAATAGTATTTCCGCTTATTCTAATATTTCCACTTTCAACTTTTGTTCCGTCGATTATTGTTGTGCTTGAGCCGTCAGTAAATGTAATACCTTGATTATTATTGAACAAGAACTCTGCATTTGTAAATGTAACTTCACCTGTGTCTTGATTAATTCTAAACAAGTCACCAACTCTAAAGTCACCTTTGTGGTCAACTGTACTAAAGTAAACGTTTGCATCACTATTAGCAACTACTTCGTTTGCTTGTATTACTGCTGTGTTATCGTTTGTTACATCTTTGCCAGTGCCAATGTATGCTAAGTTCATACCAATTGCATATACAATACTTCCGCTTCCTGTACCATGAATACCATAGTTACCGTAAACACTTGCACTTGCAATACTTCTGATTTCTCCGCCAAAATCTGAATGATCAATAAGTGTTAGTCCTGTTGCTGTGCCGCCGCCACTGAAGTCAATGTCTTGAATAAATGTATCATCATCAACTAAAATTTGTGAACCGTTGTCACCGTTGAAATCTAATTTTAAAACTGTATACTGATCTACAACAGTTGGTGCTGTAGGGTTACTAAATGCATTTGTTACACCTACGCCTTTTCTAACTCTAAAGTCATCAATACGTCCGTTAAGTCCTTGTGTGCCTGCGTAGTTATTACCAATTACTAATGGCTTGGTAGTACCTAAGTTAGTATTATTTGATGCTGTTGCTTGTACTGCGCCGTCTACAAATAATTTAATTGTAGTTCCTACTCTTGATATCATAATATGGTAGAAAGTAGTGTTTATTAAAGTAATTGCAGGAGCCATAATTTCTGTATTACCTATGTATACTTTAGGTTGTCTGTCAACTGTATAAAAATGTAAAGCGTTGTCTGTATCTGATCCCGCTCTAAAATCAAATTTACTTTCTGTTCCAGTATCATCTGAAATGTAAATTACACATTCAACACTAAAGTCACCAGTTCCAAAACCAAAATCACTTGCTGTTGTTAATGTAAATCTATCATCAGTACCGTCAAACAGTCCCATACCTGTGCCGTACTTGACTGCACCAGCTGTTGTTATTTGTGCATTACCAACTGCTGTTACTGTTTTCTTTGCTCTACTTAATGGAGTAATAAATCCGTTTGCTCTGCCGTCAATAATTACTTCATTAGTTGCAACACTTTCAATAGTTGACTGTGCTAATTGTGTTCCGCTTGCATCTTTAAGTGTAATTGTTTGTCCAGCGGCAGGAGTAGTTCCTGATAGTCCACTATACTTAATTCTTGTTTTACCATCATTTTTAAGACCTTCAGTGCCTTCTAATATTTCAATACCCTTATCTGCAAAATAAGTAAAACAGTTTAACCATTCTACTCTTGCACCGTTAGTAACTTTTAATCCACTTGCATTTGGCGTAATAAATGTTACGCTGTGGAATAGCATTGCCGCTTCTCTTGAGTCAGGATGTGCAACGCTACCATCTAAGTATGCTCCACGTCCTGCATCTCCAGCGTCGAAACCTCTTGGATCTGTATTAGAAGTTGTTGTACCTTTTGTAAGAACACTTACATTTCTAATGTAAGGTGATCTATCGTAAACTCTAAAGTTATTTGCAAAACGAAAACCATAACCTGTGTTTGCTCCACTGTTATAATAAAAATCTTTTACAGTTATGTCTTCAACTGCTGAGTCGCCGTTTATCACAAATGCATCATTACTTTGTGTTCCACTTGTAGGTGCAATTTCAACTGCACGTAAACTGTGTCCTCTTACTGTAACACCTTGTGGTACTGTTAATGGAAATGCTTCTTGATATTGTCCAGGATAAATGTAAACTGTGTCGTGTAATCCTGCAAGCTCTAATCCTTTTGCAATAGTTGCAACTGGATCTTGTGGGTGTGTTCCTGTTCTTGCATCACTACCGTTTGTTGATACGTAAATGATATTCCCTGGTATACTGATCAAATCAATAGCACCAAAGTCTAGATCGTTTGTTGTTAGTGTGTTTGTTGTTACGTTAGCAAAGTTTCCTGTTGCCCAACGCTTTGTTGCAGTACCAATGTTATAAGTGTTATGCACATCAGGCATAATATCACTTGCAATGTCTGCATTAATAAAAATGTTATCAGTGTCGCTATCACCAATTGTAATATTTCCGTCTGCACTAATATTTCCTGTAGCGTGTAAATTACCAGTAACTGTTGTGTTACCTACAATGTTAATTACGCCAGTACCGTTAGCACGTATATACAAATCATCATTTGTATTTGTGTTTTCAATAAATGTATTATTAATTTCTAAGTCGCCTACAACAACTCTATTACCAACAATAGTATTGTCAGCAGTTGCAATAGCAAATTCTTGTGCGGAAGTTGAAATAGTGCTAGTTGCACCATTAATAGTTACGTTTCCAACTTGGAAAGTAGTATTTGTAATTTCTAGATCTGTTACTCTGGCAACGCCTGCAACATCTAATGCGTATTGAGGATTGGTAGTTTTAACACCGATTCGACGGTTTGTTACATCTAAGTATAATAAGTCTGTCTCAAAGGCTAAATCCGTCCCATTACGTAGGAGGTTTTCCTTTAAGAGAGGACCCGATATGCGACCAATTGCCATCTTCTCTCCTAATACGGGGATCCTGTCCCTCTAGCCAAATTTTCAACATATTGTTCTTTGCCGGCTAACCACAGTTTGTCCAGCATCGGGTTGGTCTACCCTCTGTGATGCGTTACTATTATTTAGCTTAAAAAGAAAATTAGTCTAGTATAAGGTTGAATACGTAAGCTAATTGTTCAACGTCAGATGATTCGATACTTTCAACTTCTCCAGCCGCGTTAATCCAGTTAGATCCGTTCCAAGTTTCAAGGTATTCTAGTGTTAAATTGTACCTAGTATGCCCAACTTCCGGTGATACAGGACGCTGTGCAGTGGTACCTTGAGGCACAACCATACCGCTTGTGTTGTCAATTTTTAAGAAAGCATTACCTGTTGTATTAGTTAAGTTAAAAGTAAAATTGTTACTACTCCAGTTCCATAATTCGCTATCTCTAAATTTAATATTTTCTATTTCAGTATATCCAGTTCCGTTAGATCTAAGTACACTTGTACCGTTAGTCTCATCACTTGATACTATATTTCCGTCAATACTAAATTTATGATCTGAACTAAATCCTCCCGATTCAATTAACGTTCCGTTAAGTGTATGATTTGTTTGTCCTGCTGTAACAAAATTAAATTGATTGTTACTAAGATCTAAATACGTATCTCTGTCAGTATCGTAAATACCATCAAGTGATACACTACCAGCAACTTCTAATCCTTCTAATGTACCAAATGTACTGTTATATCTTAATCCACCTTGCAATGGCGGGCGTTGTACAGTAGTACCTATAGGAAGTTTTAAATCACCTGTAGAGCTTATAGTTACGTTTCCTGATGGTTGTAAAATAACATCTCTGCTAGTTCCACCTAAAACGTTTGTTACACTTGTCCAATAATCAATTGCCGGAGTGTTTGCTATAGGTAATTTATAAGTTGCATTATTTGCTATAGAATATCCTGCCGCATCATTGCTTGCTAGTAACAAACTTGTGTAATGATCAAACAATGTTGTTATCCCAGGTGCTCTCCAAACTAACGCTCCAGACATTGTTGTTGTTAGCAAATACAAATACTCATAACATAAGTCATTATAATTCAATCCTGTTGGGTCAGTATACCAGGCAAATTCTGGATAATTGTAAGCAGGTACTCCTCCTGCTTGATATCCTCCACGTGCCGCGTCCATTGCAGTTGTAAGTGTACTTGGTCTGGTTGTACTTAGGTCTGCGTACAATCCACTTATTCTTGGAATAAGCATGTTCTTTAATATTTTTTCACTTGCTAAATCTCGTTGTCCACTAACTCCATCACCTAAATAATTATTCATTTCACTTTGATAAACACCAAATGTTCTGTTGACAGCAAATGAACCAAATGTACTTGCTAATGATGCTTCTTCTGTTGCATCAGCATAAACAACTATTCCATACAATCCGCTTGAGAATGTTGCAAGTAAAAGTGAATCGTCTGCAACTCCATCAAAGTTATTATCAAGATAACTTGCTAACATATTTGCCGCATGCTTAATTGCAAGGTCACTAACGTTTGCTGTACCTAATACAGGAATACCAAACACTGTTGTATATCTCGGAAGTTGTGTTTTAAATCCTTGATTTCCGTTAAAGATTGCTGGTGTTGAAAGTTCATAGTCGCTAACAGTAAATGCACCTTCTGGACTAAACTTACCAATAATTTTATTATCTTCAAATTCTAAATTCTCTACACGAACTTTACCTGTACCTTTTGCTGTTATGTATAAGTCAGCGTTTGTTTCATTTGTAGCTATAGTCTGTGATGAAATACTAATGCTGTTAATATTTGCTGTTTTAGTATGTAATTCTTTCCAACGATTTGCGGGAGTACCTAAAGTTAATCCTTCAGTTGAGCCAGGTTCAAAGTCTTGGCTAATATTTGTATTGAAATCTACAGTATCAGTTGGTGCATCTCCTAATGTTGTAAGTGAGCCGCCTATAATTAAATTACCTGTCATGTCAACACTAGGAGCGTTAACATTACCTTGGAATACAATATTTCCTACACTATTAAAATTAATAGCAGATTTTGTTGCTTCAATTACATTGCCTTGAACAACTATATTATCTAGTGCAATTACTCCTTGATTAAGTGTAACTGTGTCATTACCGTTACGTATTTGTACTTGTGAGTTTGTTGCAAAAATACTTTCGATATCAAAACTAGTTCTTTCATTTTCTAAGTCAACTAAAAACTTGTCTCCAACTCTAAAGTTTCCTCTTTGATCTTGTCCTGTAAAGTATACTTTAGCATTGTTTAATTCTGTTACTTCATTTGCTTGTATAGTTGTTGTATTATCATTAGTAACATTTTTACCAGAACCTATGTATGCAAAGTTTTGATTAATCATATACGCTAAACAATCAGCACCGTCTGCTTCTATACCTTTGTTACCATACACGTTTGCACTTGCAATAGTTCTTAGTTCTCCACCGTATACAGTTGTAGCTTCAGGTGTTGTTCTACCTGCAGACCCTTGTGTAATATAGATTCCTCTGTTTGCAAAGTATGTAAAACTATTAAGCCATTCAACTCTAACACCGTTTGTAATTGTTAGTGCATCTACACCCGGAGTAATAAATGTGCAACTATGGAATAACATGCTTGCACTTCTACTGTTAGATGCAACTACTTGTCCATCAACTAGTGCTCCTTTACCTGCATCTCCAGAATCAAAGCCTCTTGGGTCGCTTGCACTTGTAGTTGTTCCTTTTGTAATTACAGTAACGTTTCTAATATAAGGACTTCTTCCAGGCTCTTGTTCAAATATCGTTGTTGAAAAATTATTAACAAATCTAAATGCATATCCAGTATTTGCACCACTGTTATAGTAATAGTCTTTTACAGTTATGTTTTCAATAGTAACATCACTATTAACTAAAAATGCATCATTACTTTGTGTAGCTGATGTTGGATAAATTTCAACACCTCTAATACTATCGCCTTGAATTGTAACACCTTTAGGCACAGTCATTGGAAATGCTTCTTGGTACTGTCCTGGGTAAATGTAAATTAAATCTCCGTCTGTTGCAACGCTAAGAGCTTTTGTAAGCGTAGCAAATGGTCCGCCTGGGTTATTACCATCGTTAACATCACTACCGTTATTAGTTGAAACATAATATATTCCAACATCTTTTGTAAGCTCAATTCCTCGATAAACTAGTCCACTAGCTTTTACACTATCTGCAATTAAGTTATCAACAGCAATCTTAAATCCTTTTGCAGGTCCTGTGCTGTCATCATCTTTACCAATATGAAATCTATCACTGTCATCTGGTATTAAATCATTTTTAAATTCTGCTAGGAAACTTGCTGTGTCTGTACTGTCATCACCAATAGTAATTGACGTACCACCATATGTAATATCTCCAGTAGCATGTAGATTACCTGTAACAGTAAGTGTTCCGCCGGTTTGTAATTGTAATTGTCTAGGTACACTTCTTGGATAATATTTTGCAATGTATGCTTTAAATGCTGTTGGGTTAGCATGTTCACTAATTGTATTTGATGCAGGGAAAGCAGTATTATTTACGAATTTTGTATTTAATTCTCCGAGTTGTAATACATCATCTGCTTGTATGTCACCATCTCCGTCCCAATCAAGGGCCGCTAGTTCTTCTGATGTCCAATTACCTGATTGTGACAATGTTAGTGCATAATCATACAAACGATCCATATCGTTTGGTGGACTACTTGCACTTATCTTTGGTCCTGGATCCCAATAATTTCCATAGTTACCATTGCTGTTCCACGCCGCTGTTTGTCCGTCAAATACTTCTGGCTTAATACCAATGCCGCCGTTTGTTTGTAAGGCTTGAATACCATCGCCTTTAACTGCAAAGTTATAACTACCAATACCGTTAGTTGTAATATATCCTTGAGGGTGTGTAGAGCTAAGTGTAATATTTCCACTAGCTGTACTAATACCTGTAGTTGCTAATGTTAAATCACCAACTTTAAAACTGTTTCCGAATACAATATCAGGATCACTACCACCTGATGTAGTACGTAGTGTACCGTTAATTGTTAGGTTACGAGGAGTTGTAGTAGTGTTAATACCTAATGTATTATCACGTTTGACAACCAAAAGGTCATTATCAAATTTTAAATCTGCTAATTCTCTTAATAAGTTATCTTGTAGTAACTGTCCACCAATGCGGGCAACTTGTGTACTCATTATATTCCCTCTCTACATTACTACTATTTATAGTAATTACTTGTCGAAGTTATGTAGTACTTGTACTGGTTTGCCTGTTGGTACTGGGGTTCCAAATACTAGATAATATCCTGCCGCATATGGAGCGCCTGGACCTGAACTTGGATTTTGTACTATTGTGTAGTTTGTTGTTGCTAATTGAAATACGTTTTCAATAGTAACTAGAATGTTGTTTTCTGAAATTGGTACAGGATAAAAACTATCTCCTGAATTTAACGGGCCAAATGTTGTTTCTGTTCCGTTACCATTACCTAAGTTTTGTTGAACAATAGTTGTTGGCTCTCTAAATCTAATTGGCTTCCAAGCACTATTATGGTAAACTTCAAATTCAGTTTCGTCTGTATTATATCGCACCATTCCTTCAACACCAGTAAATGGTCTTTGATTCTGTGTTCCTTTAGGTACAATAAATGCTTTGTCGGTGTTCAAAGTTGCAAGGCCTAAAGAATCAATATTTAATCCTTTAGTATCTGCATTAATACCTCTAGAAGTTGTTTGTGCTTTTAAAAATCTCATTTATACTTCCAAATAACTAATAGTCATTACCAAGTTAGCTGGTGCTTGACTTGACGTAATAATCTTATCTCCTGCTTCTAAAACAAGTTTTTCAGTATCAAAAGTAAAGGTATCTCCGCCTGCTACTACTAGATTATTAATAACCTGGTTAGCATTTGGATCTGAATTACCTTTAGCTTGCCCGCTTGGTACAATATGTAAGTCAAACTGTGTATCGTTCGTTCCACCTGTATCTACAGGTTGTGTGTTACAAACCATAATAGTAGTAATTGCATATCGTTTTGACGCTGGCACTGTTAATTGTGTTTTGTCTGCGATAGATAGTTGTCCGTTTATAATTGCCATATCTTCTTTCCTTAAAATAACATACTAAACAATAATGATCTATTAGTACTTATCAATTCGTCTTCGTAGCTATTCTTATTTGTGTACCAAACACCACTATTACCTGTTGCAGGGTCTTTTCCGTATACTGCAATATTAGTACCTGGGTTAATACTTGCGCCGCTTGCTTGCACTGGCATTTTTAAAACGCCGTCAATAGTCACAAATGATGTTCCTGAACTACTTAGTGTTAAGTCTGTTGCACTTGTTAATGTTGATATTGTATTATCTTGAAAAACAATATCTTCAATTTCTGTTGTATTCTTTTTAAACTGTGCTACTTCAGCACCGTCGATTGTAATTTTTAAGTTACTAACTCCGCCGTCAATGCTTTCATCAAATAAGTTTAGAGCAGAGTCTCCTCTAGCAATACTTTGAATAGTGATAGTTTGAATACCTGTTGTAATTTGGTCGTCAACATATTTTTTGTTAGGAATATCATCGTCATCGGTAATTTGTGCTTCGTAATTATTTGTACCACTTACACTTATAACTCCAGTGCCACTGTTAATTAAATATAAATCTCCGCCGCCAGTTGTAATAGCATTGGTTCTCAAACCAATAATAGCATTGTCTGCTGTTTTAAAAACAAATGTTCCTGGCTTTACTGTTTGTGTAACAGGATCATTAAAAGATGTTTGCTCGTCAAATATCATTAAAGCATTAGTTGATGTGCCTCTATCAATTTGAATACCTGAAGTATTTTCTGTTACGCCAGCGCCAGTTTCACCTTTGTTCAAAGTGATAATATTGTCAACAATATCTAATTCTTGCGAATTAACAACAGTCTGTGTACCAGCTATAGTAATATTACCTGTAACTTGGACATTACCAACGCCAGTACCGGTATCAAGTGTAATAGTATTTCCACTTGGTACTTTTACTTTGTAATTTCCTGAATTTACATTTAATGTTTTTGACATTTATTAATTCCTTAAATTAATGGGGGTAATAAATACCCCCATAATCTCATTATGCGTCTTCTGTAAAGTCGTCGTCATCTGTGCCGATTAATGTATTATCATCACCAGCTTCTTCCATTCTAACTAAACCAGAGGCCGCCGCACCTGTTAGTGCATATTTAAGCGATGTTCCTGCTAGTGCGTTTGCTCCAGTAGCACTTGGTGATGCTAGTGTAACTTTGCGTCCAGTAATTTTACTTACACCGTAAGTTTCTGAATCAGAACCTTGTACTGAAATTGACATTTGTCCTGATGTTAAAGCCGCAGGTAGTACACCTGTTTTTAACGTACAATCGAATGTTCCGCCTGTACCGATTTCTTCAACACGAAACTTTTTAGATCCTAGTTGCTTTACAATATAACCTTCTTTAACGGCTGAGCCATTATGAAAGTTTACTTTGATTTCTGTTGATCCTGCTGTAGGGCCTACGCCTGCTACACCAAACAATCTTTTATTAAGTGGTCTTCCCATTTTTTTTCTCCTATAAAAAGTAGTCCTATCCGGGTTCTATCCGGTACGCTGTGGGTACAGCATAAGTCCGCCTCGCGGCACACTATCGACACAAGTATTTATCATTCCTAATGTGATTAATAAAAAAGCGTATGTGATCAAAGTGTTTTGCTAAAGTTTCAAACAATTCAATATTTAAAGAAGTAGTACATCTGTTATAACTTATTTTTCCAATACTTGAATAGTAATCAATGTCTATTCCGTATTCGGGAAATATACCTGTAACAAATAAACATGTATCGCCTAATGTTTTTGCATCTCGTGAATGTTTTATCTCTAACATAGATTCAGCAAATGTTTTTGTAGGGAGGAAATCGGATTTATCAACATGAGAAGCAAGCAACAAAACAACATAGTGTTCGATGTACTCTGGCATTTCAATGCCTGTTCTATCACGTGTCTCTAGTACAACATCATAGAAAGCTGAGGCGTACTCGTCTCTCATACTAATATTTAGTCAAGAAAAAAGACACCGAAGTGTCTTTTTAAAATATAAGCAAAATAGGTAGGACTTGGTTACACCTACAAGCACGTACCCGAATACCATTCTAATACGTACAACCTAACCCCGCTAGTGACTGCGATGTGATACTGCGTATTTCTACTACAGCACCTGGGTACTACCCCTGGCTAGTCAAGTTCGACCCTTCTGGTAAAGGCCTCTTCCTTGCACTATAAACAAAAATTAATTACTTTTTTGTTGCTTATGTACTTAATATAACAGACTTCTATTCAGAAGTCAACCTCTTTTTTACCAAAATAGGAAAAAAAGTCAAAAAAATAGGGCCAATTACGGCCCTATTTTAATTTTATATTCTACTAAGAGACTTAGCTGAATGTTACGTTGGCAATAGAAACTTTGCCTAAGTAGTCAGCCGCGTTACCTAGTGAAGAAGCAACGTTTGAAAGCTCAACATAGCCATATCTTGTCATAAATGACACTACTGGCTCAAATGTTGACGGATCAAGTACAACGCCACTTGACATTAAAGGAATATAAGGAGCGTAGAACGCTGGTGCGTCTGATTCGCTTGATCCTTTGTATCCAACTAAAACGTCAGTGTTGTCTGCCGCATATGCATCAACGTATACTTTCATTGCACCGTTCAAAGTACCAACCATTTTAGTGTTAGTTGGAGCTTCAAAAGTACCTTCAGTTGTACGTGCAAATGCACTTGTTGTAGCAGACTGTAGTACAGTTAATGCAAATGGGCTAACCACTGCATAGTTACCTGCGCCACGTCTTGTTCTTGCCGCAATATCGTTAGCAACTTTGTTGATCATAACAGCTAATGCCGCATGCTCATCGCCTACGAATGTTGCAGTTCCGCTTACACCAGTTTGATCGTATGCCTGGCTAGCTGTACCAGCTAGACTACGTAGAGATGCTAAGATCTCTTGATCGATTTCAGCAGTAATTTCTTGGGCTAATGCCGCCATTACTTCTGCTTCGATATCAATACCTTGTTGTGCTTGAGCGTCTTGAGCCGCTTCAAAAGTCCAGCGAGCTGATAGCTTTCTGGTTTTTGCTTCGACTGTCTGCTTTAAGATTTGGATTGACAATCTCTTGCCTGCTGTACCTTCTAAAGTAGCTGTAGCATCAGCTTTATCTGTACTACCTCCACCTGAGTAGCCAACACCAATCTTAAATGGTGATAGAGCCTCTTCGCCTGCAGTCACATCATCTTGTGTGTCTGAGTATCTAACTCTTAATGTGTGGATTTGACCCACTGGACCTGTCATTGGCTGTACACCGACTAATTCGTTGGCGATAACAGTTGGCATAACACGTCTGATTACTGGTAGGATAACTCTGTTTAGAGTTGCAACATTTCCTGCTGAAGATGCACCTGCTGTAGCAGTCTCTGCCAAATACCTTTTAGTATTTTCCAGAGTCACGCCCATCACGGCTTTCTTATTGCCTTCTAGGCCTTCAAGAAGTGCAGTCTTAGTATCCTGCCAGCGACTTTCTAATAGTTCTGACATTTTTTTCTCCTTATTTCAATCCTGCAAGTCTTCTAATATCTACTACATTATCTGTAACAGATGGGCTTGCATCTATGTCATTGGTTTGTTTATTGCCTGTAATTTGTGTGCCTTCAGTAAGTGTTGCCTTGGTTTCCTTAGCTGGAGTGTTCCCTGCGATAACGCTTGGCATGTACTTATCGAAAGACTTGTGTAGTTTTTCGGTTTGTACAGATTCCAGTAAGTCAGCCATGATTTCTCTTTGCCCTTGATTTAAGGGTGAAAGGAGCTCATTCATAACTTCTTTTCTTTTAGCAGTATCTTTAGCAATTTTAATCTCAGTATCTTTACTTTCGACTATTTTAATTGCTTGTCCTGCCATTTTTTTAGCTTCAGCTAATTGTTTATCTTTTAGCTCAACTACTTTTAATAGTTTAGCTGTTTCAGATTTTTCATTAAGATAGCTGTTAGTGTATTCTGATGCAAAAGATTCGAAAATCTTACGTCCAAAATCATTCTTACGAGCTGAATCAATGTCTTCTCTAAGTTGAGTCATTTCTTTATTAAGACCCTTCTCAACTGTTTCAGCAACAATTTTAGTTGCGTCTGTGATAAACTTAGACTTAACTTTAGCTAGATGTGTTTTGGCCTCACGTACTAAACGTACCTTTGTTTCAGCCAAGTCTTTTTTGTCTTCGTAAAACTCTGCAATTTCTTTAGATAGTGAATCAACAACAAAATTCTCAAGTTTGGAAAACTTGCCTGCCATTGCTTTCTGATCTTCGTGTAGCTCGCCAATTTCTTTGCCTAACTGTTGCACAACAAAATTCTTCATTAGATTTGCGTTTTCACGCATTGCTACTGCATATTTTGCTCTTGCTTCAGCTAGTTTTTGACGGTCGTCTGCGAACTCAGTTAGCTCTTCGCCTAGTTTTTCTTCAAGCATTTTATCAATAGCTTCCACCATTGTTGCTTTGTCATGCTCATACTTTTGAGCAAACTCTTCGCGAAGTTCGGCTGTGGCATGCATACGATTCTCTTGAATCTTTGCGTCCCATGCTTGTTCGATTTCTGCTCTGATATCTTCGGAAATAGCATTATTTTCAAAGAGTGCTTTCAGTGCATCTAACATTTATTTTCTCCTTGTTAGCGGAGACCGTTGATAATATTCACCAACGATTCCTTTAAGTATTTCTGTGCCTTTTCGTCGCCGTTAAGTTCGCGAGCCATATTCATTGCCTGATAGCCACCACGGCTATTTAATAAGTGTTCGTAAATGGGAGTTGGATATGCTCCCGGAGCACTTGGTTGAGCAACGGCATCAACAGTAATAATTTCAAATTCGCTGACCTCGCCGCTTCCATCTTCTTTAACATTTCCAGATCCCCTAGATGAGACACCAATTTTAACGCCGTTATTAATCATTGTTGAAACTAGTTGCCCCATCGGGGTTGGAATTACTTTAAGTTTTCCATAACCGTTTGGTCCATCCATCCACATTTCTGTGATCATATGGCTTACACGGTCTAAATTAATATTAAGTCCTTCAGGATGATCAACTTCACCTAGCACACTATATCCACCTTTAATCTGATCGTTGAGCGTGTTGACAGCTCTACCAATCTCAGTTACAGGATATACACGTTGGTTAGCGTTTCTAACGCCACCTTGTATGCAGATACCTTTCAAATACAGGTCTTTTGAACCTGATTCGTTTTCAGTAGTCTCGACGACCATTTTTGCTTGGTCGAATGATAGTGTTTCAGTTAAAGTTAACATCTAGTTTTCCTTAATCTCAATTAAGAACCAATAGTACTTTTACTATTTGTTCCAGTTTCGCCTGCGCCTTTTTTCTCTGCGCCATGGCCTTTAGCGTTTGCACTCATTGACTTAGAAGCTTTTGCGCCTGGTACGTTAACGTTCCCTGCGTTGTCTTCTTTAGGGGCACTTGCTTTTCCGCCTTTTTCATCGCCACCTTGTGCAATGTTTCCAGCATCTCCGCCCATGTCATTTTTACCAGCAACTGGTGATTTAGTGCCGTCTGTTCCAGTATCGCCCATTTTAGCCGTTACTTTCTCTACGTACTCTCTCATTTGCTCTCCAGCAGTTTTAGTGCCTTCAAAAGCTGGTGCTTCGTCTTCTACGCTAAGTTCGGATCCGACATCAAATGCCTCGTCCTTGTCTTCATCACCTTCGTCATCCATGTCCATGTCAGCGGCATCTTCGTCGCCTTCATCGCCATCTTTGTCGCCTGACATCATTTTTTCAAATTCTGCCTTAAGGTCATCAAGAGCATCTTCTAGATCAACTACACGGTCTTCGATTTCTTCTTCATCGCCGCCCATGTCGCCGTCTTCACCTTCTTCGCCGTCTGCTTCGATGTCACCCATCATATCGTCAGCCGCGTCACCGCCCATTGGGTCAGCTTCTGGTGTAAATTCTCCGAAGTTTTCATCAACTTCTTCGTCTGTTGTTTCGTCTAAATCTTCATCTGACTCATCAACTTCTTCGTCTGTTGCTTCGTTAGTCTCTTCGTCGTCTGAAGACTCATCTACTTCTTCATCTGACGCTTCATTAGTTTCCTCATCATCTGATGATTCATCTACTTCTTCGTCTTTTGCTTCATCGACTTCAAGATCTTCTAAATCTGTTTCTAGCATCTTTTCATAGATACCACGTGACTTTTCAATAACAAATTCGTGGAACAGTTCGTCTGCGCCAGCGCGATCGTTATTGACAAGTTTTTCGAGCATTTGCTCTAATTTATTGTCTGCCATTGTTTTCTCCTATAGTTTGATTATTTGTAAGGCTGTCTAGTATTATTTACACTATGATTTAAAAATACACGGATAACGGCGTCAAAACGAGCTCGTTTTGAACAAACCGTCTAAAAATCATAATATCTTTTAAACTCACTAACTGTTATGTGAGATAAATTCGTACATTTTTTTAGCTGTTTAGGTATAAAGTCATCATTATCAGCTACAATTCTAATAAATCGTTTGCCTTGATGTGCATCACACGTTGAAGCTGTTTGTCTCTCCCAATTACCAAAATATGTTGCAGGATCGCCTTTTTTCTTGTAATTGTGTGTTCCCGCGTACAAGTTATTTACCTTAGATCTATTTCCGTGTTCGTCTATTTCGCCATGAAAATCAAATCCTAGTATATAAATTGTGTCGTGTGCATGTGTACTTGCTAACCATAATGCTGTTGGTCCACTACTCCAACCTTTACTAGGTTGAAAATAGTTAAAGCCTTGCATACCATTAAACTGTTTATTAGGATTGGTCCAAACTTCGTGTTCCATTTGCCACTTGCTTTGATTAATTTCAAGTATCATTTTTACGTCAACAGCAACTAGGTAATGCGGTTCAAAATGTCTGAACATTGCATTACATGCATATACTTTTCCGTAATTTTTAAGGGGGTATAAATCGATATCTTTACGGCTTGTGCCGTTACCTATAACAAACGCTACAGTCATTTGTGTACATCCTATACTTCAGGTTGTGCTTGAAGGCCGTACATTTGACGTACGAATTCTAATTCTTTTTGTTTTTCTTCGTTATGTAGTTCTGATGCTCTGCGAGCTTTGTTTATTTGGCGTAATGTTAAACGTGTTTTACGTGTGTCATCACGATTAACAATGCTTTTATCATCTGTAGCATCATATCTTTTATCTTCAACAGGATCAACTGTTTCTTTATCAAAATAAAATAATTCTCTTAGTATCATGTATGTATTTATGCCGGAGGCGTTTCTGCGCCGACATCTCCTCCTGCATCTGGTGTTGTTACTGAGTCAACTCCTTCACCTTCACCAGTAACCATGCCTTCTTCACCTTCTGGTGCTATATCTGCTCCTGCACTTAAATCTGCATCAATACCTGCTCCACTAATACCAGCTCCACGCATTTCTGCACTAGCGTCTGTTGGTTGTGTAGATAAAAGCTCATCATTTTCTTCTCTCCAGTAGCGTTCATTTTCTGCTACTTCTGAATCACTCATGCCTAAGAAACGTTTCATTGCATATCTATTACTAATAAATGGAATACCTTGAATCTGTGCAAACGTACCAATACGTTGATTATCTAATTCACTTTGTCTATAACTTGCAAAGTTTTGTGGTGGTTGAAACAATAAGTCAAACATTGCAATATCAACATTAATACCTTTTTCTAATAGGTAACGTTTAAATTCTTGATTGAATACTTCAGCTATAAGGTTCTGTAAACGTTCGCAATACTTGTTAAAGCGTAGCTCTTGTATGTATGCAGTACCTACTCTGCCGTCGTTAAATGAGCTTTGACCTTCATCTTGTGCCGCGGCTGGTAAGTATGAACTTGGAATACGTAAACCTCTTACTAGTTTATTTGTAAAGTATTTTAAGTCATCAATCTCACCTAAGTTAGTACCACCAGGTAGTGTTTCAACTTTAGATCCACGTCCTTCCGCTGTTTGTGGGAAAAAGTAATCTTCGTTAGTTGACAATGGATTGTAAGCACTATCAATAACACTTGTGCCACCACCTGTTTTACTTGGAATACGTCTTTGATGTATTTCTGTTTTTACTCGCTCAACAAATTGCATAGCTAAGTGACTTGGCATGTTACCAACGTCAACATAAAATACTCTACGCTCTGGAGCTCTTTGTGTTCTGTAAATAATAATAGCATCTTCAAGTAATTCTTTTTGCTTGTATACTTTAAATATACCTTCTAATAGAGAATTACCAAACGGTGCATTGTTGTCTAAGCCTTCGTTTAAACTTAAATGTACCATATGCTTTGCATCAATAGCATGTTCTTTAGTTTTATCGTGACCAAAGCGTCCTGCACTTGAACCAGATGTTTGTGTATTACCAACCATACCACGAACACCGCCGGTTAAGTATCCGTCACCGCCGCCAGTTGCATTACCGTTTGTAGTATAAGGTGTTGTTGCTACTTTGTCTACAAAATTTAAATTAATATCTCTTACAATATATTGTTCTGGTGTTTTGCCTTCTGATTCGTTAACAATGATACTTGAAACTTTTGCAGGATCAACGTGATGCCATTTAGCAGTTTCAGGATCTCTAATAAAGAAAGCATCACCAAACTTAAAAATATTACGCACAATTTTAAACATGCGTGTGTTAAAGCTATTTTGCTTAGTCCATTGTTGTAAATATTGTTCTAAAACTTTAATTTCTGAATTAGTAGCCGGCTTTTTAAAGTCAACACTAAAACTTGTTTTATTAATTGGGTTTTGTTGTGAACAAAACTCAGCAAGGATATCAAGTGCGGCATTTACTTCACTGTCTTGATCCATAGTATTGTATTGTCCGTAACGCTCAACTCTGTTAGGAGCGCCTGTGTATACATCAGGAAGAAAACTTGAATAGTTTGAACGTGCTGGTCCTGGCTGTGTGCCTTGACCCATACTTAATGGACTGCTTGTTCCTGCTTGTCCTTCTACTGGTGTAAAATACCGTTTCCAACTCATTTGTTTTCTTTCCTTAACTTCTTATTAGATTTCCGTTTAAATTATTAACTGCTGTAGTGTTCTTTTTGGTTAATTCAATAAGCTGTTTCATACTATTATTTAACATCGCAAGCTCAGTTTGTGAATCTGAAGTGGATTTTGCAGTTTCTTCTGTTTTCTTATTTGTATTTT
>ERZ891134.93-NODE-93-length-74395-cov-22.669962_pt1 | contig 74395 bp, 73 predicted proteins | sample MGYA00520888_ERZ891134 | MGnify/ENA primary metagenome ERZ891134 (study PRJEB32303, sample SAMEA104408692) | aquatic metagenome | biome: Brackish water; feature: Coastal; material: water | place: Baltic Sea | collected 2014-10-23 | depth 10 m ... | reverse complement strand
TGGCATGCGCTTTGGAATCCAATAAAAACGTCGAACCCAATTCGCCCCCATGGGGAGAATGATTATATATGAAAAAGCCTAACGGTTAGAATTTTTTAAGATTCTCTGCTTCTCTCGATTCCAATCTCTTTGTTTAACATCTTCTCTTTGATCATAGGTTTTTTTCCCTTTTCCTATTGCAATGTCACATTTAATTTTATTTTCTTTCCAATAGATTGATGTCAATACACAGGTAAGGCCTTGTTGACTAATTGCTTCAAGAATATTACTTATTTCTCTTTTATTTAAGAGTAATTTTCTAGATCTGGTTGGATCTATTTGATCATTTTTTAAAGATGCAGGCGGATCAATTTTTAAGCCAATAACCCATGCCTCATTATTTTTAAGAGTTACATAGGAATCCTTTACGTCAACTTTGCCATTTCTTAAACCTTTCACTTCCCAGCCTTCCAAAACCATGCCAGCCTGAAATTTATCAGTTAAGTGATAATTTCTTGCAGCATTTTTATTTTTGACGATGATGTTATTATTCTTAGCATTCATAATGATTCTGACAATTATGAATCTGTTAAAACTATTTGCAAATTTTGAGGGCATTTATGCAAAAAACTAAAGTAACTTTAATTTACTGGGGCCTGTGTTTATTTATTTTTTTAGCTTTAATTCCATGGATTTTCAATCCATCTTTAGCCCTTCATTCAATTCAGGTCCTAGCAATATATGGGGGGATTGTAACTGCTTTTTTGGGCGGCATTATTTGGGGCTGGGAAGAGGAGTCTGCTTCATCAACAAACCTCTGGAGTGCAATTGGTTTCTCTCTTTTAGGCCTAGGAGTTGCGTTAATTTCTTTTATAAATCTATCATTTAGCCTTATCTTGTTAGCTCTATCACTGCAAGTTTTTCTGAACTTTGAGAAAAAAAATAGCTCATTTTTTCAAGTAAACATTAAATACGCAAATGCAAGAACTTTAATAACAAACTTAGTTACAATATGCTGTATAACCTCTTTGGCATTTTTATATAACCCTTATACATAGTCACATGAACGGAAATACTTCTTCAAAATTCAATGAAACTGTCTCTTGGGTAGGAAAGTGGACATTTGTGCTTGCTGCAGCAGGATCAGCTGTGGGCTTAGGAAATATTTGGGGCTTTCCATATAAAGCTGGAACCGAGGGCGGGGGAGCTTTTGTGATGATTTATCTTCTCTGCATCTTGGCAGTTGGATTACCAATTATGATGGCTGAGATCATAATTGGTAGGCGCGCTAGGAAAAGCCCTGTCAACGCTATGAAAACAGCAGCGATTGATTCAGGGCAAACAAGTAAATGGCAGGCTGTCGGTTGGGGTGGTTTAATTTCAGGAATTTTAATCCTTTCTTTTTATAGTGTTATAGCTGGAATTTGTTTGAACTACATAATTATAGCTGCTTTTCCAACTCCTGATATTTCCCCTATAGAGCAATTCAACATAGTTACTTCCTCTCCATCAAGGTTATTGTTTTGGCATTCAATTTTCATTGCTTTGAATATTATTATTATTTCAGCAGGTGTTATTGGTGGGATTGAGAGAATGGTTCGCTTGTTAATGCCAGCATTATTTATTTTGATGATGGTCATGGTTGTTAATGCGATGATTAATGGTGATTTTGTAAGAGGTTTAAGCTTTTTATTTGCTCCAGATTTTTCACAGGTAGATGCTACAACTTTCTTGAGAGCCATGGGACAAGCATTTTTTAGTTTAAGTTTAGGTATGGGCTCTATCATGTGCTATGGAGCTTATATGCCAAAAGAAGAAAATATTTTTAGAACATCACTGATGGTTGCAGGCTTAGATACTTTAATAGCTATATTGGCTGGCTTAGCAATTTTCCCAATTATTTTTGCATATGGTTTAGAGCCTGGTGCAGGTCCCGGTCTTGTATTTGTAAGTCTATTGTCTGCTTTTGTTGACATGCCTTTAGGTAATGTTGTTGGGCCAGCTTTTTTTGCATTACTTTCAATTGCTGCGTTAAGCAGCGCTATCTCTTTGCTTGAACCAAGCGTTGCATATTTCGAGGAAGAGAATATAGTTTCTAGATTTTCTGCTGCTTTAACTCTGGGTCTCTTTGCATGGGTTATAGGCATAGGCAGTGTGCTTAGCTTTAATGATTGGTCTGATATTTCTTTTATTGGAGATCTTAATTTCCTCGATTCAATAGATTATTTAGCAAATCAATTTTTAATGCCTATTGGAGGCATGATGGTTGCAATTTTTGCTGGATGGTTTTTAAAGCCGAATCTTGCCTTGGATGAATTTTCTGATATCGATCTTGTAATATTTAAAGTTTGGAGATTTTTTATTAAATTTATCTCTCCAGTTCTTGTTGCAGCAGTTTTTGTATACCAGCTCGTAAGCTAATAATGCCCAGCAGTTTTGAAGGATCTGAAATATTAGCAGCATCTCCAGAAAGAATACTTTTATTAATTAATAACTTTGAGTCTTATAAAGAATTTTTACCCGGCTGTCTTGAGTCCTCTAAATTGTCAGATGCTGAAGAAGGTCTCGTTTTGGGTAGATTGGTATTTTCAGTGCTCAATAAAACCTATGCATTTGAATCTAAAAACAAGACAGATGGGCATGAGGTAAGTATTACTCAATCCAAAGGTCCTTTTTTAGATTTCTATGCTCTCTGGAGCCTCGAGGTAATTAATGAAAACCAGACCAAGGTAAAGTTTAAAACTACTTTCACCCTTCCATTTGCTCTTAGTATTATTACCACTAAATCTTTAATTGATAAAATTGGTCATAAGTTTATTAATGCTTTTGCAATTCAATTATCAAAATGAAGATTTATGTTTCTATTCAACAAGGTGTTAACCCAAGTTTTTTAGAGCTTGATGTTTCTGAAAGCATTACTGCAAAAGAAGTCTTAGAATTGCCAGAAGTAAAAAAACTTTATCGACAAGAAATAAATCTCTTGAAGGTTGGGGTAAATGGGGAGGAGTTAGATGGAAAATATAAGGCTAAACCACTTAACTACCGAATGTCTCATGGAGAGAGGTTGGAGATTTATAAACCACTTTTTCAAGATCCCAAAGAAAGAAGGAAAAATAAAGCTAAGATAGCGAAAAATTCTTAATTATTATCTGCGAGAGTAGTTTCTTCTAGCGCCCAGGTATCCAATCTTTGATCTGTATCAAAAATTAGCGATAGTTTCTTTTCACCAACAATTGTTTCACCCACTCTAACTGAATAGAAATAATCCCATCTATTTTGATGGATAGGGCTATTAAGCAATGGAGTTCCTAGCAGGTATTGAACTTGATCCTTAGAGAGGCCTTTCACAAGTTGCTCCACGTCCTTGTCCTCAATAATATTGCCTTGTAAAACCGCCACTTTAAATGGAGCCAGAGATGAGCAGTTCGATACTCCACCAAGAGACAAAATAATGATTAAAAAGGCTTTTGTTAATTGCTTCATGAGATGATTTGATTATACTTTGAAAGAGGATACATCGAAAAGTTCATGAGTAAAGAAAATACTGAATTAAAAAAAGCGGGCTTAAAAGCAACACTTCCTAGAATAAGAATTTTAGAAGCCCTTGAATCCAGTGATAATCGTCATCTAAGCGCTGAAGATATTTATAAGCAGCTTATTACTTCTGGTGAGGATGTTGGCTTGGCAACTGTATACAGAGTTCTGACTCAATTTGAATCAGCTGGGATAGTAATGCGACATAACTTTGAAGATGGTCACGCAGTCTATGAGATTACCCCAGATGATCATCATGATCACATGATATGTTTAGAAACGGGTAAGGTTATTGAGTTTCATGATGAGGTGATTGAAAAACGTCAAGAATCAATTGCGAATGAAATGGGCTATGAAATAGTCGATCACAGCATGGTTCTATATGTAAAACCCCTTAAATAAATTACCTTTAAGACCTTGAACTCGCTATGAGTCATCCCAATATATTTAAATATTGGATGTAAAGATGGCAAAAAAACAAAAAGCTAAAGATAAATCAGATCTTAAAGACGAGTCTATTGAGATAGAGACCCATATGGATGTGGAGAACTCCACAGAAGAGGACTTGGATTTATCAATCGAAGAAAATTCAGAGATTCTCGATGCTGCAGAAAAAATTAAAGATCTAGAAGAAGCTCTGCTTAGATCTAGAGCTGAGCTCGATAATGCTTTTAAAAGAAACACTGCTGATATTGAAAAAGCACATAAATATGGCGTAGAAAGGCTGCTTCATGAATTGTTACCTGTCGTAGATAATCTTGAGCATGCACTCAATAATTTCTCCAAAGATTCAACAAAGGAAGATAAAGAAGGAGTGGAGCTAACCCTAAAATCTTTCGAGTCAGCCCTTGATAAATTTGGCATTAGACCCATCTATCCGATAAATGAACAGTTTGATCCAATTAAGCATGAGGCTGTAATGACCTCGAAGGATCCAAAAAAAGAAAACAATGAAATTGAAAATATATTTCAAAGGGGTTGGGAACTCCATGAACGGGTTGTAAGGCCTGCAAGAGTTTCCGTAATAAAAAACTAGGAAAAGATTATGTCAAAGATTATAGGAATTGATTTAGGAACAACAAATAGTTGTTTAGCTGTCGTTGAAGGACAACAGCCAAAAGTGATTGAAAATGCTGAAGGGGGTAGAACCACTCCATCAGTTATAGGTTATGCAGATGATAATGAGGTTTTGGTTGGGGCTCCAGCTAAAAGGCAGTCTGTAACAAATCCAGAAAAGACTTTATATGCGATCAAAAGGTTGATAGGTAGAAGATTCGATGATGATGTCGTGAAAAAAGATATGGATATGGTGCCTTATGAAATTATAAAGGCTGATAATGGAGATGCATGGGTAAAAGTGGGTGATAAGAAGCTAGCGCCTCCTCAGATATCTGCTGAAGTCTTAAAGAAATTAAAGAAAACAGCAGAGGATTATTTAGGTCATGAAGTAACAGAGGCAGTTATCACTGTTCCAGCTTATTTTAATGATTCTCAAAGACAGGCAACTAAAGATGCGGGCAAGATAGCGGGTCTTGAAGTTAAACGAATAATAAATGAGCCAACAGCTGCCGCATTAGCCTATGGCTTAGATAAACATACAGGTGATTCCGTTGTTGCTGTTTATGATCTTGGTGGAGGTACCTTTGATATTTCAATTATTGAGATCTCAGAAGTCGATGGCGAGCATCAATTCGAAGTGCTGTCTACAAATGGCGATACTTTTTTAGGCGGCGAAGACTTCGATCTTAAATTAATAGATTATTTTGTTAATGAATTTAAGAAAGAATCTGGCTTTGATTTAAAAAGCGATCCTATGGCTCTTCAGCGTCTAAAAGAAGCAGCAGAAAAAGCAAAGATCGAACTTTCTTCATCTGATCAAACTGAAATCAATCTTCCTTATATAACTGCTGATAGCTCAGGCCCAAAACATTTCGTTCATAAGATTACTCGAGCAAAACTTGAATCTTTGGTAGAAGATTTGGTAGATAGGAGCCTTACCCCACTTAAAGTTGCATTAGAAGATGCCAAACTTGCTATCGGTGATATAAATGAGATTTTGCTTGTTGGAGGACAGACTCGTATGCCAATGGTCCAACAAAAAGTTAAAGATTTTTTTGGTAAAGAGCCAAGAAAAGATCTTAATCCTGATGAAGCTGTTGCAGTAGGAGCTGCAATTCAGGGATCAGTTCTATCAGGCGATACTAAGGACGTACTCTTGCTAGACGTAACTCCTCTAACGCTTGGTATTGAAACATTGGGAGGTGTTGCCACGCCATTAATTGAAAAAAATACAACAATACCAACTCAAAAATCTCAAGTTTTTTCAACAGCTGAAGACAACCAGTCAGCAGTGACCGTTCACGTGATACAAGGTGAAAGAAAGCAAGCAGCTCAAAATAAATCATTGGGCCAATTTAATTTAACAGATATTCCTCCTGCAGCTAGGGGAACTCCTCAAATTGAGGTTTCCTTTGATCTTGATGCTAATGGTATTCTCAATGTTGCAGCAAAAGATAAAAATACTGGCAAAGAGCAATCAATTGTTATTAAAGCTTCTAGTGGATTATCTGATGAGGATATTGAGAAAATGGTGAAAGACGCTGAAGCTAATGCAGAAGACGATAAGAAGTTTGAGAGCTTAGTCCAAGCAAAAAATAATGCAGATATGTTAGTTCATGCAACTAGAAAGTCGATCTCTGAAGCTGGAGATAAACTGACAGATGAAGAGAAAGATACAGTGGAAGCATCCACCGTTAAACTTGAAGAGGCTATCAAACAGGACAGCCTTGAAGCCATTGAAGCTGCCACTAAAAATCTTAACGAGGTATTAACTCCATTAACCCAGAAACTTTATCCTCAAGCTGAGGAGGGCTCTCCCGATTCTGCAGAAGAGACTTCTAGCGATGAGAATACAGTGGATGCTGAATTTGAAGAAGTTAAAGAAGAAGAAAAATAAACAATGTCACAGAGAGACTATTATGAGGTCTTAGGGGTCTCTCAAAACGCTTCTAATGCTGAATTAAAGAAAGCTTTTAAAAAATTAGCTATGAAATATCATCCAGATAGAAATCCGGATGATCCAGCAGCTAATGAAAAATTTAAAGAAGCCGCTGAGGCATATGAAGTATTATCTGATCTTGAAAAAAAATCAGCATATGATCAATTTGGTCATGCTGGTGTTCAAGGCATGGGTGGTGGTCAGGGAGCTGGATTTCAGGATTTTAATTTTGGAGATATCTTTGGAGATATTTTCGGTGATGTCTTTGGTGGCAGGAGGTCTTCGGGCAGGGCAGCCAGAGGTCAAGATCTTCAATACACGCTAGAACTATCTCTTAAGGAGGCAATTCTTGGTGTTAAGAAAACAATTAAAATACCCGTAGACAAATCATGCACCGATTGCTCTGGATCTGGAGCTAAACCAGGCTCATCTCCTGTGACCTGTAGTCAATGTAATGGTGCTGGTCAAGTGAGAATGCAGCAAGGTTTTTTTTCGGTTCAACAACCCTGTAATGCATGTAGAGGGGAAGGAAGGATTATTCAGAATCATTGTAGTTCTTGCAGAGGAGCTGGGGTTAAACAAGAGACAAAATCACTGTCTGTCAGTATTCCATCTGGTGTAGATAATGGAGATAAAGTTAGACTTACAGGAGAGGGCAGTGCTTCACGAGGAGGCCATACCGGAGATCTTTATGTTGTCATTCAAGTCTTGCATAACGAAATTTTTGAAAGAGACGGCAGAGATTTATATTTTGAAGCTCCAATTCCATTTGAAATTGCTGTTTTAGGAGGAACAATCAATGTTCCTGGTCTCGAATCAAAAATTGCACTTAAAATTCCTTCATATACGCAAACAGGTAAAATCTTCAGAATCAAAGGCAAAGGAGCTGCATCAGTTAGAGATTCACGAAGAGGCGATCTTTTATGTAGGGTGATTGTCGAAACTCCAATTAATCTTTCAAAGGCTCAACTCAAGAAGTTTGAAGAATTCACTCAATTAATAGCTGGTGAGGAACACCATCCAATACAAGAGTCATTTATAAAGGCCGCCAACCAATTTCATAATAAATAGAATATTGCATATTTTAATTAATGGCTTCAATGGAAATATGGGTCAGGCCATGCAAGCTCAATGCAAACAATTTGATATCATAGCCTTTGACTTTCAAGCAAAAGCAAAAGATTTAAATCATGTATCTGCTGTAATAGATTTTTCTTCTCCAACAGGATTCATTTCTTGCATCAATTTTTGTATTGAACATAAGTTACCTTTAATATCAGGAACTACTGGTCTTACCAAAGAGCATTTATCGCTGATAAGTACTGCTAAAAAATCTATACCAATATTAATTGCTTCCAACATGTCGCTTGGAATTGCTAATTTAAAATATTTAATAGAGGAGCATCTATTGTCGATTAACATCCCCACAAAGTGCAGAATTACTGAAATTCATCATACAAAGAAAAAGGATTCTCCTTCTGGAACAGCTTTAGAAATTTCTAGATTTTTAGAAAATATGTCCGTAAGTAAAATAGATGGCCCGATTGAAATTCAATCTCATAGAATTGGCAATGTCTTTGGAATACATAGAATTGAGTTTACAAATGCTGATGGAACTTCTACTTTTCAACATATTGCAAATTCAAGAAATATTTTTGCAAAAGGCGCTTTGCAGGCTGCAAGATGGATTGATTCTAGAGAAAACGGCGAATATAGCTTTGCTGACTTCTTAAACAAAAAGCTTTAATCTGCTTCAACTTTTCTATAGAATACACGAACTTTAAATCTCGAAAGTGCTAAGAAGATTATTGTTGGGGTGCTCATTAAGATGAGTCAACTTTATGAAGTGCTGGAGTAATAACCCCGGAGGAAATTGTGAGTATTGTTTCTATTAAAGACCTGCTAAATGCAGGCGTTCATTTTGGCCATCAGCAAAGATTTTGGAATCCTAAAATGGAATCCTTTATATTTGATACTAGAAAAAAAATTAGTATTATCGACCTTGAGATGACTCAAGAATACCTTAATGCTGCAGCATCTAAAGCTGAAGAGATATGTTCTAAAGGAAATAGGATTTTATTTGTTGGGACTAAACGCTCTGCCTCAAAAACAATCAAAGAATCTGCCTCTGCGATTGGTTTACCTTACATTGATAAAAGATGGTTAGGCGGCACATTAACCAATTGGAAAACAATACGAGGATCAATTAGACGACTGTTAGACATTGAGGAGCTGCAGTCATCCGGAAGAATTAATAAGCTTTCAAAAAAAGAAGCTGTAGATATTACAAAAGAATATGAAAAGCTAGACGCAAGTGTTGGTGGAATCAAAGATATGAAAGGTCTTCCAGATGCTTTATTTGTAGTTGACGTAGCGCATGAAAAGATTGCAGTAACAGAGGCAAAGAAAATGGGTATCCCAATTATTGCTTTGGTCGATACTAATTCAAATCCAGATGGTATAGATCACATTATTCCTGGTAATGATGATGCCATTAGATCAATCAGATTGATTACAAAAGTTATAAGTGATGCATGTGCTAGAGGCTTGGCATCTTCTCAGGGAGGAGCTTTTAATATTCAAGCTGATGATGAGGCTCCAGCTGTTAAGGTGAAGAAGGCATCAGTTACCTCTGGTAAAGTGTTAAATCTTGTTGAAGAAGCTGAGTTAAGTGAGCCAGAAGAAGCTTTATCAACTGAAATAGAAGAAATAAGCGATGAACCTGTGGAAGATCAGGTTGAGACAAGCGATGAGCCTGTGGAACATCAGATTGAGGTAAGTGATGAATCAAAAGAAGAATCTGAGGAAGTTGCCTCGAAAGATTCAACTGAATTAGAGGATGCTGCCGAGGATTCAAAGGAAGAAAAATGAGTATTACAGCCAGTCAAGTTAAAGAACTAAGAGAAATGTCCGGTGTAGGCATGATGGAATGCAAAAAGGCATTAGTTGAAACAGATGGTGATCTAGATAAAGCTTTGGATCTTCTTCGAGCTAACAGCTCACTTAAGGCAGAAAAAAAAGCCTCAAGAGTAGCTGCCGACGGCGAGATAAAGATTGCTGAAAATTCGGAATACTTTAGCCTTGTTGAAATTAATTCAGAAACTGATTTTGCTGCTAAAGATTCGCAGTTCAGAGATTTTGCAGGCGAGGTTGCTGAGTATCTTATCAATAATAAAGTAACTGATATGGCCGATTTAAGTTCCATGTTTGAGGAAAAAAGACAGTCTCTTATTCAATCCATTGGAGAGAATATTCAGCTGAGAAGGCTTCAAACACTTGATGTTCCATCTGGCGGATGCATTGGAGCATACCTGCATTCAGATGGAAAATTGGCTGCTATAGTTTCTATTGATACAGACAATAAGGAATTAGCAAAAGATTTAGCCATGCATGTATCTGCCACCAATCCAACCTGCCTGCAATCAGAAGATATTGATCCTGAGTTGCTTGAAAGAGAGAGATCAATCTTTTTAGCACAAGCAGAAGAATCCGGAAAAGACGCATCAATTATGGAAAAAATGGTTGAAGGCAAGGTTAAAAGATTTTTATCCGAGGTGACCCTTGTTTCCCAAGGCTTCGTTAAGAATCCAGATCAATCAATTGAAGAATTATTAAAAGAAAATAATACATCAATTCTAGCCTTTGCTCGTTTAAAGGTTGGTGAAGGTATAGAGGTTGAGGTGAAAGATTTTGCTGCAGAGGTGGCTGAACAACTTCAAAAATGACATCTCTCGCCTACAAACGCCTTCTCGTAAAATTTAGCGGAGAGGCTGTTGCTGGGGACGATGATCACGGAATAGATCCTAAAATATTAGACCAAATGGCTCAATCTGTTAAAGATTGCAAAGAGCTTGGTGCACAAATTGGAATTGTCATAGGAGGAGGGAATCTTTTTCGAGGCGAAAAATTAAGCAAAGCTGGAATGGATAGAGTTGCTGGCGATCACATGGGAATGTTAGCAACTGTTATGAATGGGATTGCTTTAAGAGATGCTTTAGAGAGAGCTGGGGTCAAAACTAGGGTTATGTCGGCTATATCAATGTCTGGCGTTGCTGAGCACTATGATAGGCGTTTAGCAATCCAGCTGCTATCCAATGATTTTGTTGTAATTTTTACTGCTGGAACCGGCAATCCGTTTTTCACAACTGATAGTGCAGGGTGTCTGAGGGCTATAGAAACTCAAGCAGACATTATGTTGAAAGCCACTAGGGTTGATGGAGTTTACTCTGCTGATCCTGAAAAACATGAAGATGCTATATTTTACCCATCTCTATCTTTTGATGAAGCAATTCAAAAAAATCTTAAAGTTATGGATGCAACGGCTTTAACTCTTGCAAGGGATCACAGCCTGCCATTAAAAGTATTTAACTGGAATCATCCTGATGCTTTAAAAAGAATTGCTTGCGGAGAGGATATTGGAACATTAATATCATAGTTATGAATGAAATTATTGACCAGATTAAACCCAAGATGCAAAAAGCTATTGATTCTCTAGCTCATGAATTTAATAAAATTAGAACAGGTCGAGCAAACCCAAGCATTCTTGATTCAGTGAAGATCGATTACTATGGGAACCCTACTCCCATCAATCAAGCAGCAAATATTTCCGTAGAAGAGGGAAGGACTCTTGCTATATCTCCATGGGATAAATCTCTTATTGCTGAAATAGAGAAAGCAATTATGTCATCTGATTTAGGTTTAAATCCAAGCACAAGCGGTGATTTGATAAGACTGACAATGCCCGCTTTAACAGAAGAGACGCGTCAAGAGTACATTAAACAAGCAAGAAACGAAGCAGAAAATTCTAGAATTTCTATTAGAAATACTCGTAGGGATGCAAATAACGCAGCAAAAGACCAGCAAAAAGCTGGAGATTTTTCCGAAGATGAACTCAAACGGATTGAAGATTTAGTTCAAAAGGAAACCGATCATTTTATCGGCCTTGTTGATGCAGAACTCAAACAAAAAGAAGAAGACTTAATAGAAATTTAGTTATTTCATATCCAGCCAGAATGGCAGAAAGCAAGCAACCACCAATCAACCTTACTGGGATCAATGCAGCAATTATCATGGATGGCAATGGAAGATGGGCCAAAAAAAATACTTTAAATATTACGTCGGGGCATGAGCGAGGAGTTGATGTTGTTAGAAAAATTGTTGAGTCTGCAGCAAAAGCTCATTTAGAGTCTCTTAGCTTGTATGCTTTTAGTACTGAAAACTGGTCACGACCTAAAAAAGAAATTCTTGGAATTAAAAAACTTATTATTAGTGCAATAGATTCTCAGGTTCCAGAATTAATTAATCAAGAAGTAAGATTAAATTTTTTTGGAGATTATTCTTCTTTTGGAGATGAGGTTATTTCAGCGATCCAGCAAGCTGAAAAAGACACTGCATTTCAAGATCCAAAACTAAAATTAAATATTGCTCTTGGCTATGGAGGTCGAACAGACATTATTAAAGCGACAAAATTAATAGCTAATGAAATTCAATTAGGCAGACTCTCTGTTGAGGATATTTCAGATGAAACTATTTTTAGATACTTGCAAGCACCTATCAATGAGTTAGATTTGCTGATTAGAACTGGCGGAGATCACAGAATAAGCAATTTCTTGTTATATCATCTTGCGTACACTGAGATTCAATTTTCTGACACACTTTGGCCAGACTTTACTGTAAGGGAATTTATCAAGTGCTTAGAAAGATTTTCAAAGACGGAGAGGCGTTTTGGCAAACGAGCTCTATAAAAATATTATTCAAAGGCTTCCAGCTGCATTGATATTAGTCGCTTGTATTTTCGGAATTCTTTACTTGCAAAATGTTCTTATTATCTTAGTTCTTATAATGGCCGTTGGATTTCTGTTAATTAAAGAATGGTTAATCCTTTCTAATTCTAAAGTAGATTTAAAACAGATAATATTTTTTGTCACTCTTATTATGCTTTCCATTTACTTTGCAGAAGGCTTTATCGATTTATTTCTCTTAATAACCTTAATATTTTGGTTTACATATAGCTTTTATTTGATATCAAATAAACGGTTATCGTTGATCAGCTTTAACAATAATTATTTAGGAGTTTTTCTAGTACTTGGTTTTCTTTATGGCCTTACGCATTTATTAATATTTTCAGAATTCATTGGTATAAATAAATTTTTTGTACTTTTTGTTATCTTGTTTAATACTGTTTTAGCTGATGTTGGAGCATATTTAGTTGGAAGCAGTATCGGTAAAACTCCTCTATTTCCTGAAATTAGTCCAAATAAAACTGTCGAAGGTTTATTGGGTGGAGCTGGGTTAGTATTCATTTTTATATTCACAATATATTTCTTTGATTTTATTTCACTAGATTTGGCCTTAGTCTCTTTAATCAGTCTGCCATTTGCATTTATTGGTGATTATTTGGAAAGCCAATTAAAACGGGATAAGTCAATTAAAGATAGCGGATCGCTAATTCCTGGTCATGGAGGTATTTGGGATCGCTTGGATTCGCATATTGCTGTTGTGCCAATTTTTCTTCTATTAACTCATTGGATAGCATGAAAAATATTGTTTTATTGGGAGCAACCGGCAGCATAGGGGATAGTTGCCTCAATGTAATCAGGCAAAATAAAGAAGATTTTCATTTGCTGGGCATTGGATTAAATAGCAATTTAGATAAAGCTCATAAAATCGCTAAAGAGTTTAGGCCAGATCATATTTTTGTAGCTAAATCTGATTTTGATAAATCGCATGATTTAGTGCATTCATATCCAAATATTCTTAGCACCGAAGATGAATTACAGGGCCTAATTCAAGATCCGAGCGTGGACATAGTAGTTTCAGCAATTTCAGGTTTTGCAGGCTTAAAAGCTAGTTACTTTGCTATTGATGCTGGTAAAACTGTACTTATTGCTAACAAAGAAAGTATTGTGGCGGCTGGCGATATCTTAATGCCGCTTGCAAAATCTAAAAATTCAGAAATCATTCCTGTGGATAGTGAGCATAATGCTATCCATCAATGCTTGCCTGCATACAGAGATATAAGTGAAATTTCTAAAATCATTATAACTGCCTCTGGCGGCCCCTTTAGAGAGAAAACATTTCAGGATTTAAGCACAGTTTCATTGCAAGATGCTTTGAAGCATCCCACTTGGAGTATGGGAACCAAAATTACAATTGATTCAGCAACCTTGGTTAATAAATGCTTAGAGTTAATTGAAGCACACTACCTTTTCCAGATTCCTGAATCTCTAATTGAAATTGTCGTGCATCCTCAAAGCATTATTCATTCTATGGTTACATTTATTGATGGGTCTACCATAGCTCAGCTGAGCAATCCAAATATGGAAGTGCCTATTGCCAATGCGTTAGGATTAGGAAATAGGTTACCCATTGATTTTGACCCTATTCATTTTTTTGGATTGAACTTGTCATTTGAACCAATTTCTGATGGAAGAGAGATAATTTTTGAAATTGCTAGAGAGGTATGTAATAAAAAAGGTAATCTGGGGGTTATTTTTAATGCTGCAAATGAGGAAGCGGTAGACGCTTTCGTCAATAAAAAGATTAATTTTATTGATATTTATAAAGTTATACAAAGAACTTTTGATTGCTTCTCTTGTTCTAAGGTAAGCACATTAGATGATGTATTTGAATATGACAAACAAGCACGCATTCATGCAGAGAAGGTGATAAAATCCCTAAACTAAATTTTTCAATATTATGATTTATTTTCTTTCAGCAATAGTTTTACTGGGTGTTCTCATCGCCATTCATGAATTTGGGCATTTTATTGTTGGAAGAATGTGCAATATACATATTTATCGTTTCTCCATAGGTATGGGCCCTGTGATTTATAAAAAACTTGATAAACATGGAACTGAATTTGCTTTGTCAGCTCTTCCATTAGGTGGATATGTAGCATTCCATACTGAAAAAGCTATTGAGGAGGAATTAGACCTTCAGCAGCCCCTAACTCCTGAGCAAAATAAGAATACTTTTGAAAGTAAACCAAAATGGCAAAGAGCTCTTGTCATGCTGGCAGGCCCTGTGGCTAATTTTATACTTGCTGTAGGAATTCTTTCTTTAATCTTTGTAAACTCTGTTGAGCGTCAATTTATACCAGAGGTGTCCAACATCTCTTCTCAATACCTTCTGAGTTATTCTGACCTTAAGACAGGAGACATCCTAACTGGTATTAATGAAAAACATGTTTCTAGCCTTCAGGATATAAGGTTAGAGTTACTATCATTATCAGGTACGAATGGCATTATTGAGTTTACATTCATAAGTGGCCCCCGTGCATTCGAATATAAGGTGTCCGTTCCTGTTGAAAATTACCTTTCAGATCCGGACGAGCAAAATGCCCCTGAAAATTTTATGGGTTTTGATTTATCTATGAAATTACAACCAATCGTAGGTGTTATTGATCAAAACAGTGAAGCCTCAAAAAGTGAGCTAATGGTCAATGATCGCATTTTAGCTGTGAACAGCCAGTCAATTAAATCGTTTGAGGATCTAGGAATATTCCTAAAGGATTATCAAGGCTCTGATTTAGATTTAAAAATTCTAAGGGATGAGCAGACTCTATACTTAAATATACCTCTTAGCATCAGACAAAATCAAAACGGTGAGGAAGAAAGATATATTGGAATAATGCCTGGTTTAAAAAGATCTTACTTTGCTTCACTTTCAAAAGGCGCTTATGAAACATATAACTTGAGCATCAAAACCCTAACTTTTGTTGGCAAAATGATTACAAGGGATCTAGGAACACAAAATCTCAGCGGCCCAATTGGTATTGTGCAAATGGCCGGAGATACAGCCAAAGCTGGCTTCATGCCATTTTTATATTTAATGGCTCTCCTGAGCATCAGTTTAGGCGTATTAAATTTATTGCCAATTCCAGTTTTAGATGGTGGTCAGTTGGTTATGTTAGGAATTGAGGCAGTTCGAGGTTCCCCTATGCCAGAAAAAATGGAAAATCTATTTTATATGTCAGGCTGGGTTGCGGTTGGATTTCTCATGATTTTTGCTGTATTTAACGATATCTCTAAATTTTTGTAGTATCTCAAATGAAAAATTTAGCGCTTTACTTTCTTGCTTTGGTATCATTTTCAGCCAATGCATTTGATGAATTTCTGATTACTGATATAAGGATAGTTGGCCTGCAAAGAGTATCCATTGGTAGCATTTTTACTGCCATTCCAGTGAATGTAGGCGACACAATGAATCAAGGAAAAGTCTCTGAAATCACCAGAGCATTATTTGCAACAGCACAATTTAACGATATTCAAATTGGTAAAGATGGCAATGCACTAATTATAAGTGTTTTGGAGAGACCATCTATCTCTGCCATTGAGCTTGAAGGTAACAAAGCATTGAAATCAGAGGATTTGCTCCAAGGGCTTGAGGGAGCAGGCATTGCAGAAGGTCAAGTTTATAAGCGCTCTACATTAAATGGTATGAAAAGTGAGCTAGTCAGACAGTATGCTTCACAGGGTAGATATGGTGCAGATGTTGAGATTGAGACGATTGATAAACCAAGAAACACCATTGAGTTAAAAATTATTATTGATGAAGGCGAAAGCGCTAAAATCAAAAAAGTTAATATCATTGGAAACGAGCTTTTTTCAGATGAAGATTTAATGACTAGTTTCGAGCTCAAGGAGGGCAAGTGGTACTCTTTCTTATCAAATAAAAATAAATATTCAAAAGAAAAATTACAAGGGGACATAGAAAATTTAGAATCTTTTTATCTTGACAGGGGGTATCTAAAATTTTCTATTGAATCTTCTCAGGTGTCTGTCTCAAAAGATAAAAAGGATATTTTTATAACTTTGAGTATTAGCGAAGGTGAGCAATACACAATTGACGAAGTTACTGTTATTGGTGACATGCCATTAAATGAGCAATTGTATACACCTGTTATTGATAGCCAAAAAGATCAAATTTATTCTCAAGCTCAGATCACCCAAATTGAGGAATATTTCGTTAATCTTTTAGGGAATGAAGGCTACACCTTTGCTGAGGTGACTGGAAATCCTGAAATCAGCCAAGATGATAATACTGTCTCTCTATTCTTCCTTGTCCAGCCTGGAAGCAGAACCTATGCAAGAAAGATTTTATTCTCAGGCAATTATTTAACCAATGATGAGGTTCTTCGAAGAGAGATGAGGCAGTTTGAGGGAGCATGGGCTTCTGATAATTTAATTGAAGGATCAAAAATTCGTCTAGAAAGATTAGGTTATTTCAAAGAGGTAAACGTAGAAACAATTCCTGTACCAGGAACAGAAGATCAGGTTGATATTGAGTTCACTGTTGAAGAAGAGAGCACTTCTAGTATCGGAGGTTCAATAGGCTATAGTGATTTTGGAATGAATTTGGGTTTAAATTTATCTGATAATAATTTTCTTGGTTCAGGCAATAGGTTCAATTTGGGAATTAATAAAAGTGTTTATCAAGAAGCTTATAACGTATCATTCTTCGATCCTTATTTCACTCTGGATGGCGTAAGTAGGGGTTATAGTCTTTATTACAGAGTAACCGATTATGGTGAATATAATGTTGCAAATTATCTTACAAATTCTATGGGTGGCGGGGTTCAGTTTGGATATCCTATAAGTGATACTCAAAGAATAGGCTTAAATTTTAATTTTGATAATACAGATATTGATCCAGGCTCGCTCCCCTCAAGAGAGATTGCAGAATTTCTTGCATCGGAGGGAACAGTATTTGATGTTTTTAAAGCTCAAGCTGTATGGTCAAGAATTACTTTAAATAGAGGCATGTTTCCAACATACGGTTCTTCAACAGACATAATGCTACAAGCCACTATCCCAGGCAGCGATCTCAACTATTTTAAAACAAACATTCGGCAAAAATTCTATCGTCCTTTAGGCTTTGCTAATCTTGTTTTTGGGTTTGATGGGCAGCTTGGATACACAGGAGCGTATGGTGATACCAAGATAACTCCTTTCTTTGAAAATTTTTATTCAGGAGGCCCTCGTTCATTGAGAGGCTTTGAATCAAATACTTTGGGTCCAAGAATAACGCCAGCTCCATGCTATGAATTTGATGCAAAAACAGGGGAGTGCCCCTTGATCATTGATACTGATGGTGACGGAGTTCCAGACTCTATTGCTCAAAACCCTTATGGTTTTCAGCAGCTCAGAGATCCTATTGGCGGCAACTTCTTGGTTGAAGGCAGTCTTCAGCTTATCTTTAAGCTTCCAATGATTGAAGACCAAAGATCCATGCGGTCTGCATTCTTTTTAGACTTTGGTAATGTTTTCTCAACAGATTGTCAGGAATATCAGGTTAACTGCTTTGAGCCATCAATCGAAGATTTAAGATATTCAATTGGAGTTGGAGTAACTTGGATTACAGGATTTGGTCCAATGAGTTTTAGTTTTTCTCAGCCATTTAATGATGGGCCTTTTGATAGAACTGAAGAATTCCAGTTCACCATTGGACAAGTGTTTTAGAGATTAGTTAGTGTTTTTTATTTCAATTGATATAAAATGTAACAACCATTTAAGGGGTTTAAGATGAAAAAATTATTATTTGTACCATTATTAATTGCATCATTGCTTGCAGCCATCCCAGCTTTTGCTGCAGACGGCATTGCTGTGATTGATATGCGTAATGCTGTTTTAGCAACGCAAGTTGCTCAAGATGCTTTTAAGGCGCTAGAAGAAGAAACTGAATATGCAGCCAATATTGAGAGGGCTACTTTGTTGCAAACTGAGCGTCAAGCCATTGCAGAAAAACTCCAAAAAGACGCTGAGACTCTATCGCAAGAAGAAATCACTGATATGCAAAGAGATATCCAAGAAAAAGGTAAAGATATAGAGTTTATTGTTGGCAAGGTTCAAGCTAAACAAAGTGAAACTGCTGACAAGGTATTTAGAGATCTCAATCCTTCTCTTCAAAAGATTCTATCCGAATTAATTGCTGCCAAAGAAGTCAAGCTGCTTCTTGGAAGAGAAAATATCTTATTTGCTGACACGGCTCTTGATCTTACAGATGATGTAACATCAATGCTTGACGTTGCTGCAGCTAATGGCGCAGACAACAACTAAGTTTGTCCGGGCCATCGTATAGCCTAAAAGACTTAGCTGATAAGGTTCAAGGTAAGTTGGTTGGTGATCCTGCGGTCGTCATCCACTCAATAGCAACAATCCAAAATGCATCCTCCGGATGCATTTCTTTTATAGCTAACCCAAAATATAATAAATTTCTTAGTGCCTCATCTGCCTCTGCAATTATAGTTAGTCCTGAATTATCTCTGGAGCTTAAAACACCAGGAATTATTGCAGATGACCCCTATGTTGCTTATGCAAAAATTTCTTCATTGTTTGCAAAGCATAGAAACCCATATAGTGAAAAACCTACTTCCCACTATATCCATGAATCATCCGAGGTACATGAGTCTGCTGTCATTGGTCCCAATGTCTACATAGGCCCTGAATGTAAAATAGGTAAAAATTCAATTGTTCATGCCAATTCTTCTTTGGTAATGAACGTAGAGATTGGAGAAAATACCATTATTCATTTTAATTCAATACTGGGTTCTGATGGCTTCGGGTATGCCCCACATAAAGACGACTACATCAAAATTGAACAATTAGGTAAATTGATAGTTGGTGATAACGTAGAAATTGGAGCTGGGTGCACTATTGACAGAGGAGCCATAGACAATACAGAAATTCATCATGGAGTGAAATTAGATAACCAAGTTCACATTGCCCACAATGTAATTTTGGGTGAGAATTCAGCAATTGCAGCATCTTGCGCTATAGCTGGTTCGACAACCATAGGAAAAAATCTACAAATGGGAGGCTTGTCTGGGATTCTCGGCCATTTAAAAATTACCGATAATGTTTTAATTGGTGCTCATACCCTCATCACAAAAAGCATTGATAAGCCTGGAAATTATGTCGGTATAATGCCCGCACAAGAACAAAAAGATTGGGCCAAGTCTTCAGTCTTCATCAAACAAAGGAAATCAAAATGAGCTATGAATTTTCAGACATACTACAACATTTACCACATAGATATCCATTTTTGTTTGTCGATAAAATTGTTTCAGTTGAATTGGGTAAAACTATTCATGCTCAAAAAAATGTTTCAATCAATGAAGATTTTTTCAATGGCCATTTTCCCAATAAGCCAGTCATGCCAGGGGTTTTAATTATTGAGGCTCTTGCTCAAGCTGCCGGTATTTTAGGGTTTATGACTATGGGCAAGACTCCAGAAGAGGGCAGTATCTATTATTTTGCTGGCGCTGATAAAGTTAGATTTAAAAATCCTGTAAGCCCTGGTGAAATAATTAATTTATATGCAAGCATTAGATCTGAAAAAAGAGGGATTTGGAAATTTGATTGTAAGGCTGAAGTAAACGGAAGAAATGTCTGTGAGGCATCCATACTTTGTGCAGACCGACCTAAGTAAATATGACTAATTCTGTTATTGATTCTTCTGCAAAAATTGATCCATCTGTCAAAATTGGTCCTTTTTGCGTCATTGGACCTAATGTCGAAATAGGCCCTAATTGCATTCTTCATTCTCACGTAGTTATCAAGGGACCAACTAAGATCAGTGCAGGGAATATTTTTTATCAATTTTCTACTATTGGGGAAGATACCCCTGATAAAAAATATGATGGTGAAGCAACTACCCTAGAAATTGGTAAAAATAATATTTTTCGAGAGGGTGTCACGGTCCATCGCGGCACAGTTCAAGATAAGTCTAAGACAGTTATAGGCGATGATAATTTATTTATGGCTTACTCACATATTGCTCATGACTGCGTGGTTGGCGATGCAAATGTATTTGCAAATACTGCTGGATTAGCTGGACATGTAACAGTTGGAAATAATGTAATTCTTGGTGCTGTTACTTTAGTTCATCAATTCTGTTCTTTGGGAGATTATTCTTTCACAGGCCTGAATACATTAATCACTATGGATGTACCAGCATTTGTTAAAGTTGCAGCCAATCCAGCTAGGCCAATAGGTCTTAATACAGTTGGAATGCAACGAAATAATTTTGATAATGATTCCGTCAACCTGGTTAAAAAAGCCTATCGTATTATTTATAGAAAAGGTTACTCTCTTGAAGATGCAATTAAAAAATTACATTCACTGAATCAAGATAATAATCCAGCGCTTACTACTTTTATTTCCTCGGTAGAAAGATCTAAAAGAGGCTTACTTCGATAGGTGTCAAAAAAAAAGATAAAAGTAGGCATCATTGCTGCAGAGCACTCAGGGGATAGGCTGGGATCAAAACTAATTGAATCCTTACAAGGTATCTTTGATATAGATTTGTATGGCCTAGGAGGACCTGAGGTTAATTCTAGTAATATTGTCACACCTCCAGAAATTAATTATCAAGATCTTCATGTAATGGGCCTTATTGATCCGTTAATCAATCTCCCAAAAATTCTTTCAATTAGAAAAAAGCTATTAAATCTTTTTATTGCTAATGATATCGATATTTTTATTGGAGTTGACTCGCCTGATTTCAATATGTTTTTTCATAAAAAGCTAAAACCAAAGAACGTTAAGACAATTCAGGTTGTTAGCCCATCAGTTTGGGGTTGGAGAGAAAATAGGATTAAATCTATCCAGGCTTATGTAGATTTAACAATGTGTTTATTTAAGTTTGAATGTAATTTTTATGATCAAAAGAACATGCAAAGCTTTTTTTTAGGACATCCATTTAGCCAACTAAGGCCAAAAAATAATGATGAGATCATCATAAAACATGACTTAGAGGCATCAAGAGATTTTATTAGTATTTTGCCTGGAAGTAGAGCAAGTGAAATTTCTCAATTAATGCCTGTTTATCTCAAAGCAGCAAAAAAACTTTTTAATTTAAATGCAAATTCATATTTTTTAATACCAGCTGCAAATCAAAAATTAGCCGAGACGATAGAATCAATAAAAGGTATCAATGAAATCCCCTACAAACTGTCTGTTGATTCTGCTCAAGATTTTCTTTCATTGTCTTCGATTTCTATTGTTACCTCAGGTACAGCTTCTCTAGAAGCAGCAGTTTTAGGATCTGTGCCTATCATTTGCTACAAAACCAATAGCCTAAATTATGCTATTTTGAGCAGATTGGTCAGAACTCCGTTTGTTGGGCTGCCAAATATACTGTTGCAGGAGCACATTTTCCCAGAATTAATCCAACATGACTTAACGCCTGACGCAATTGTTAGAAGTTTTTCTAAAATATTATCGAAACCTGAAAAATATCAGTCTTATCTCTCGCAGATTAATGATTCTATGCTTGGGGAAGGTTTTGAGGTTGCCGCTGATGCAATAGATAATCTATTGTGATTATTGCTGGAGTCGATGAGGTTGGAAGGGGTGCCCTAGCTGGTCCTGTCACAGCTGCAGCTGTGATTTTAAAGAATCCTATTTTAGAATTAAAAGATTCAAAGGAGATTTCTCCTTCCAAAAGACAAATTTTATCTGAAATAATTAAAGAACAATCTATTTATACTTTTGCCAGTATCTCAAATGATAAAATTGACGAGATAAATATTCATCAAGCAACATTGCTTGCCATGCAAGAGGCTATAATGAATTTACCCATCACACCAGATTTAGTTTATGTTGATGGAAAATTTACCCCAAATGTTGGGGTAAATTGTAAGGCAGTTATTGGAGGCGATAAGCTAATTTCAGAAATTTCAGCAGCCTCAATTATTGCTAAAGTACATAGAGATGATTTCATGAAAAAGCTTGATAAAAAATACCCAATTTATGATTTTGCAAAAAATAAGGGTTATGGAACTGCTCATCACTTAGCTGCTCTTAGGAAATCAGGCTATACCTGCTTTCATCGTCAATCATTTAAGGGGGTGATAGTGTAATGACTCAACCTTCCTTTATTCATCTCAGGGTTTCCTCAGAGTTTAGCATCTCTAGAGGATTGTTAAGAATCAATGAGATCATTGAAAACTCACAAAAGTTGAATATGCCAGCAGTTGCCCTGACTGATTTAAACAATATGTTTGGCATGGTCAAATTTTTTAAGAAGGCAGAAGCTGCAGGGGTTAAGCCTATTGCAGGAACCACTCTAAATTTAAAATCACATTCTGGAGAATTGGGCGAGATTCTTTGTCTTGCAAAAAATAATGCTGGGCTAAAGTCTTTGATGGGCATTATTTCAAAATCTCAGCTGCAGCAAGAAAATGGTCATATTTCTATAACTTTTGAAGATTTAAGTAATTGCGCAGGGAATATTATAGTGATTGCTGGAGGCCCTTCATCAAATATTTTTAATCTAGTTAAACACAAAAAAAATCAAGATTTAAAAACCGAATTGCTATCTTTCAAAGAAATTTTTAAGGATGATTTTTGCATTGAGCTCCAAAGGGTAGGTAGAAATTTTGAGGAAGAATTTATTCAATGTATTTTGCCGCTTGCATCAGAGTTTCTTATTCCTGTCATTGCGTCTAATGATGCAATGTTCTCCCAAAAAGAAGATTTTGATATTCATGAAACCAAAGTGTGTATCAATACCGGTAAGACTTTGAATGATTCAAATCGAGAAAAGATTTTTACTCCTGAGCAATTTTTTAAATCTACACAGGACATGTCTAATTTATTTAGTGATTGTGATCCTGATACATTAATAAGTAATACTCTAGCAATAGCACAAAAATGCAATGTAACCTTCACAACAGATAAATATTTCCTCCCGGAATATCCGGTTCCCAAGGAGCATGATTTTAATTCTTTTTTATCACAGCTTTCTAAGACTAAGTTAGACGAAATCATAGAATCCTACGGTAAAGACAAAATGGAGATATATCAAAAACGTTTGGATTATGAGTTAACGCAGATTCATGCAACTGGATTCTCTAGCTATTTTTTAATCGTTGCAGATTTCATCCAATGGTCTAAAGACAATGATGTTCCCGTTGGACCGGGAAGAGGATCAGGAGCTGGTTCCTTGGTGGCATATGCCCTTGGAATAACGGCGCTTGACCCAATTGAGCATAATCTTCTCTTTGAAAGATTTATTAATCCTGAAAGAATATCAATGCCAGATTTTGATATCGATTTTTGTATGGATAAAAGAGATATGGTTATTGATTATGTGGGGCAGAAATACGGAAAATCTGCTGTATCTCAGATTGCAACATTTGGCACTATGGCAGCTAGAGCTGTTGTAAGGGATGTGGCAAGGGCTCTGGGCAAACCTTATGCATTGGGTGATCGAATTTCCAAGATGATTCCCTTTATTCCAGGAATGACTCTAGAAAAAGCCATTAGCTCACAACCTATATTTAAAAAGATGATTCAGGATGAAGAAGAGGTCTCTGAGATCATAGACTTAGCTTATAAACTCGAGGGAATAGCTAGGAATGTTGGCAAGCATGCTGGTGGAATAGTTATAGCTCCTGGATCAATTGCAGATTTTTGCCCAACTTATTTTGATCCTCAATCTAACTCACTCATGACCCAATTTGATAAAGATGATGTTGAGACTATCGGGCTGGTTAAATTTGACTTTCTGGGCTTAAGAACTCTTACAGTAATAGATAGAGCAGTAAAAACCATCAATGAATCTTTAAAAGAAAAAAATAAAAAAACCCTAGACCTAAATTCTCTTACCTTGGATGATCCCAAGGTTTTTGATTTGCTTGCCTCGGGAAGAACAACAGCTGTATTCCAGCTAGAGTCAACCGGTATGAGAGAGTTGATTCGTCGGTTGAAGCCAACTAAATTTGAAGAGATTGTTGCTTTGCTTGCCTTATACAGACCCGGCCCTCTGGAATCAGGAATGCATGATGAGTTTGTTGATAGAAAGCATGGGAAGAGCAAGGTTACTTTTCCTCATGAATTGCTTGCACCAGTATTATCAGAGACCTATGGAGTAATCTTGTACCAGGAGCAAGTTATGCAAGCTGCTCAAGTGTTGGCTGGCTATTCTCTTGGACAGGCTGATATTCTGCGAAGAGCAATGGGTAAGAAAAAAGTAGAGGAGATGGAGCAACAAAGACAAATATTTGTTGATGGCTGCTCTCAAAATGATATTAAAAAAGCCACTGCTGAGAAGATATTTGATCTAATTGAAAAATTTGCTGGTTATGGTTTCAACAAGTCTCATTCCGCAGCTTATGCAATGCTTTCATACCAAACTGCATACTTGAAGACATATTTTCCTGAGCACTTTATGGCGGCTGTTCTATCAACAGAATTAGGCAACACCGATAAGATCAATACCCTTGTGAACGAATGTAAGGAGATGAAAATTAAGGTACTAACTCCGAATATTAAGACTAGCAATAAGCACTTTAATGTTAATGCAGATCTTCATATTAAGTATGGCTTGGGAGCAATTAAAGGAGTGGCAGATTCTTTTATTGATCATGTAATTGAAGTAAGAAAAAATCATTCTTTTAAAGATCTTTTTGATCTGACAAAAAAAGTAAACATTCGATTGGGCGGAAAAAAATCTATTGAAGCTTTAACTAAAGCAGGAGCCTTTGACGAATTAGCGCCATCCAGATCCATTGCGTTGGCCTGCATGGAAGATATGCTAAGAGAAGGGCAAAAAAACAGCGCCCAAATGGCGGGAACGTCGGATCTATTTGCCTCAATGGAAGAAACATTTGATCCTTATGAGAAATATGTGAACGTGAAAGATTTATCAAAAGAGGACTTACTAAATCATGAGAGAGATGCCCTTGGATATTATTTTTCAGGTCATCCAGTCATTGCAATTGAGGGCATGGTTGAAAATTTAAGATCTCATACAATCAGTCAAGTAACAGACGATATAAACAGAGTAAAAATAGTTGGTTTATTAAATTCATATAGACAGATTAGGGATCGTTCAAACAAACAAATTGCTTTTATCAGTTTTGACGATGGCACAGGCACTATGGAAGGAACAATCAGCACAGACGTTCTAGAGAAGCATCATTTATTATTGAAAGCGAACTCTATCCTTATTTTTGCTGGATCGGTTGAGATTGATGATTATAAGTCTAAGGAATTAAATCGGAGAATGTACAAGATGAAAGTGGGATCTGTGTCTTCGTTAGAATCACAAATGAGCCAAGGCAATAAATCCATCATGATAGACGCAAGAAATCTACCCAATGATTCTATTCAATCGAATATGACAAATTTAAAAAATTTGAATGGAGACTTCTGGAAGCATGGGAATTGCAAAATACATTTAAAAATTCTACATGAGGACTCTGAGGCTATAATAGAGCTTGGTGATGAATTTAAACTTATGCCTTCATCAGAAAATATCAAAATATTAAAGGATATGTTTGGCGATGAGGCGATTAAATTAAATAAATGAGTATTAATATTTTAGATTTTGAAAAACCAATAGCAGAAGTTGCTGAGAAGATAGAAGCATTGCAATTGGCTGCTTCAGATAATCCTGAGCTTTTACCTCAGATAGATAAGTTAAAGTCTGAACAAGCTGCCTTGACAAAGAAAATTTATTCTAAGTTATCTACATGGCAAAAAGTTCAGGTTGCAAGACATCCTAACAGGCCGCATACGCTAGATTTTATTGAGAGAATCTTTGATGAATTTGAAGAGCTTCATGGAGATCGTCAGTTTGGTGATGACGCCTCATTGGTTGGGGGTATTGCAAAATTAGAAGGCATGCCGGTTATGATCATCGGGCATGAAAAAGGTCGAGATACTGATGAAAAAGTTAAAAGAAACTTTGGGATGCCTCAGCCAGAAGGTTATAGAAAAGCCAAGCGATTGATGCAGCTTGCCGAGCGATTTAATATGCCTGTTATTACTTTTATTGATACAGCTGGGGCATATCCAGGCGTAGAGGGTGAAGAAAGAGGACAGAGTGAAGCAATTGCTAGAAATCTTGCTGTTATGTCCAGTTTAAAAACAAAAATCTTAGTTGTGGTTTCTGGAGAGGGAGGCTCAGGGGGAGCCTTGGCACTGGGTGTGGGTGATCATATTGCTATATTAGAATATGGTACTTATTCTGTTGCTTCTCCCGAAGCATGCGCTTCAATAGTTTGGCGAGATTCAGACAAAGCTCCCGAAGCTGCGGAAGCTATGAAAGTTGGAGCAAGCGATTTAAAAAATATCGGTATCGTTGATGAGATTATTGTGGAACCAATTGGTGGAGCGCATCAAGACTACGATGCAGTTTCAGCGAACATTAAATCATCCTTATTAACAAACATAGCAGAGCTATCAAAATTCTCTCAAGAGGAGTTACTTCAAAGACGTTATCAGCGCTTGCTTAAAATTGGTGCCTGATTTTGTTTGATCCAAAAGTTTTTTTTGATTTAGTTGATCCTAATAAAAATATAATTGTAGCCTTCAGTGGTGGCGGAGATTCTTCTGCACTTTTGCACTTTTGTTATGAGCTCAATCAGCAAGGATTGTTGCAAGGACATCTTTCTGCTATTCATATAAATCACTCATTAAGTAAACATTCAGATGCATGGGAGGATCACTGCAAAATATTTTGCAGAGAAAGAAATATTGATTATCAAAGTTATGTTGTGAATATAAATATAAAAAAATCGGGTCTTGAATCAGCTGCAAGAAATGCGAGATATAAGATTTTTCAAGAAGCACTTCAACCCAATGATCAGTTGTTAATGGCCCATCATGCAGATGATGTAGCCGAAACAATTTTATTTAGACTTTTTCGAGGAACAGGCTTAGATGGTCTCCAAGGACCAATGAAGAAACGGCCCCTAGGAAAGGGCGTTATTTTAAGACCGTGGCTTGGTTATGCTAAAGCTGACCTCTCTCAATACTTATCAGTTAACAATATTGAATTTATTACCGATGACACCAATTTTGATGATCATCAAGATCGTAACTTTATTCGCAATGAATTGCTCCAGAGGGCTTCAAGTCGCTGGCCTAATGCAAGTTTACAAATTCAACAAACAGCCGAACTAGTTTCAAAGCACAAAAAAGTTCATGATTTTTTGCTTGATAAGCAATTTGGTGAAAAGATAAAAGGCTCTAAATTGCAGAGGATATTTTTGCTTGAGCTTGAAGAAGACACTTGCAAAGAAGTCATTAGATATTGGATAAAAGCTAATAATGTGGCCATGCCAAATAAAAAAATCATTGGCGAAATTTTAAAAGCTTTTATTTATTCCAATCCTAGTGCAAAAACTCAAGTTCATTGGTCAAGAGCAGATAATGATCAAAAGAGTGCTTTTTTAACTTTTTGTGATGGTGATTTAGTCTTAAATAAGAAATAATCAATCAATTCGGAGAAAAATATGAGTTATGAAACTATAAGCCTTGATGTTGAAAATAGGGTAGCAACTATTACGATTAATCGTCCAAAAATGATGAATGCATTTAATGAGCAGCTGATTTGGGATATGGGAGATGCAACTGAAATAGTAAAAAATGATTCAGAAATTAGAGTATTGGTCATAACCGGAGAGGGCAGAGGCTTTTCTGCTGGCGCTGATTTAACTGAAAGAGAGGCATCTTGGTCAGATACAAAGGATGCTTTGTTGAGAGGTTATCATCCATTTTTAAAGAATATTATTGAAATGCCAAAACCAGTCATTGGTTCAATCAATGGAGCTGCTGCTGGTATTGGAGCTGCCTTGGCTATGGCCTGTGATTTAAGAATCATGGCTAAAGATGCATACATTATGTCTGTGTTTAGCAATATCGCATTAGTTCCTGATGGCGGGCTCAGTTTCCTTCTCACCAGAGCAATTGGTTACGCGCGCGCTTTAGAATATGCAATTGAAGCAAAGAAAATAACTTCTGCAGATTGTTTGGCTATGGGCATAACTAATAAAGTGGTGGAATTAGATGATTTGACAGCCGAAACAAACAAATGGGCTGAACATTTAGCCAAGAGATCACCACAAGCATTATCATTGACCAAAAAATTGATGAACGATGCTTTAACCCAAACATATGATGAAACCTTCAATGCAGAGGCAGAGGCGCAAAATAATATTTTTGGATCTGCAGAAAACATGGAAGGGGTTAAAGCTTTCCTTGAAAAGCGCGAACCTGACTTCAAGTAATTAGTTTATTTAATCCCGCTACAATGGCTTGAAAAGATGCCTTGACAGTATTGCCATCAATGCCAGCTCCCCACTCATTTTTACCTTCAAGAGTTAATTCAATGAATGCTGCGGCTTTTGCATCAGCGCCTGAGGTAACTGAATGTTGGTGGTAATCAGACACAGTAATTGATGTTGCAAAATGCTTGTTAACCGCAGATACAAAAGCTTCAATTGGACCTCCGCCAACGCCTGAAAGATTAACTTCATCTTTATGGTCTTTTAACGTAATTTCCACTTTATCTGAGGTAATTCCTGAGGAATCCTCTGTTGAGGAAAGAGCATAATTAATTAGTTCGAGTTTTCCTGCAAAAGTAATATAGTTTTTTTCAAACACTTTCCATATATCTCTAGACATGACCTCTTTGCCAGTTTCATCTGCAACCTTTTGCACTTTTTCACTCAGATTAATTTGCAGTCTTCGAGGCAGAGAAACCCCGTGATCTTTTTCAAGAATAAATGCTATTCCACCCTTGCCTGATTGTGAATTTATTCTTACAACTGCCTCATAGGATCTTCCAAGATCTGCTGGATCGATCGGCAAATAGGGGACCTCCCATTCTGGCTTGTTTGATTTCTCAAGAGCATTCAAGCCTTTTTTGATCGCATCTTGATGAGACCCAGAAAAAGCTGTGAATACAAGATCTCCGGCATAAGGATGCCTTGGGTGAACTGGAAGTTGATTGCAATATTCAACCTCTCTTATAACCGAGTTAATATCTGAGAAATTAAGCTCTGGATCTATTCCTTGGGTGAGTAAATTGAGTGCGATTGTTACTATGTCAACGTTACCAGTTCTCTCTCCATTCCCAAATAAAGTACCCTCAACCCTATCAGCACCTGCCATGAGGCCAAACTCAGAGGCTGCAACTGCCGTTCCACGATCATTATGAGGATGCAATGAGAGAGAAATACTTTCACGATTTTTTAAGTTTTCATTCATCCACTCTATTTGATCACCATAGATATTTGGCGTTGCCATTTCCACAGTTGCTGGAAGATTAATGATGATTTTTTCTGATGAAACATCTTTTAAGATATCTACCACAGCATCACAAACTTCTGCTGCATAATCTAGCTCTGTACCAGTAAAACTCTCAGGAGAGTATTCAAAAGACCATTTTGTTTCTGGATTAGCTAATGCTAGTTGTTTAACCAGCGATGCACCGTCGGTTGCTATTTTTTTTATACCCTTTTTATCTTGATCAAAAACAACTTTTCTTTGCAGGGTGGAAGTTGAATTATAAAAATGAACAATAGCTTGAGAGGCTCCTTGAAGAGACTCAAAAGTTCTTTCAATTATATGATCGCGTGCCTGCGTTAGAACTTGGATTGTGACATCTGAAGGTATTTTCTTCTCTTCTATTAACCATCGAACAAATTCAAAATCTGTTTCTGAGGCAGCAGGGAAACCCACTTCAATTTCTTTAAATCCAAGATCACAAAGCAGTTTGAACATTCGTTTTTTTCGTTCATGCCCCATGGGCTCAATGAGAGCTTGATTGCCATCACGCAGATCAACAGAACACCATCTAGGAGCTGATTGAATTACCTTATTTGGCCAATTTCTTCCCTTTAAAGGAATAGGCTCAAAAGGTTTGTATTTTTTTATTAAATCTTTCATGATTGCTTCTGTGATGCTATCAAATAAATCTCAATATATTCTCTCTAAAATTGGCATTCCTCTATTTGAGGATGCAAAAAATCCTTCTGTAAATGCTGAAATCAACATCCACTTCTTTAAAAAGGACAATATTCTAACATTACATCTTAATTCTGTAGATGAATACTCAGAAAAAGAGAGAAACTTACTTGAAGGTATTATTGAAGCAATTCATGGAGTCAGGGAATCAGCCTCCCAAGGAGTCATTACTTCTTCAACTGCAGACCCACTTGATAAAACATTTTTTCAAGATACCTCTTCTCTTAAAGCTGCATTAGTATTTTTTGATCTGGAGCATCCTATAGGCGACATAAATTTTATTATTTCACCTTCATTAGAGTCAATGCTATCTAATCCTAGCCTCAAAAAAGATCTTTGGAGCAAGCTCAAGCCTTTGCAGTCTTCTTAAATGACCATTTCAATCAGACCTGCAAGCTTGGACGATATTTCGGCTATTTTAGAGATTGAAAATAAGACCAATCAGATGCCATGGACGGAAGCTCAATTTATATCCTCAATGGAAGTTGGTCACTACTCTGTGGTACTTCAAGAAGAAGATAATATTTTAGGATTTGCTATATATTCTCCAATAATTCCCGAATCACATTTATTAAATATTGCCATTCATCCAAATCATCAAGGCAGAGGATTGGGAGACAAGCTGCTGCAAAAAATCATTTTTCAAAACAAAACAATGGGTGTGAAAGTGATCTCACTGGAAGTGAGAGTTTCTAATCTTCCTGCGATTGCTCTATATGAGAAGAGGGGATTTTTTAAGGATGCTATTCGTCCCAACTATTACAGTGGCTCCCCCAAAGAGGATGCTTTGCTGATGAGTTTAAAGATTTAGCTTATAGAATTTTTTGTAACTCAGACTCGATGGCTGACTCACCATCTTTAGGCGCAAATCTTTTGACGACCTGACCATCTTTATTTACAAGAAATTTAGTGAAATTCCATTTCACCGCTTCGGTGCCTAGAATTCCAGGAGATTCATGTTTTAAATATTTAAACAAAGGACTAGCATTTGCTCCATTGACCTCAATTTTATCAAACATCTTAAATGAGACATTGAATGTAAGATCACAAAACGATTGAATTTCTTCATTGGTCCCAGATTCTTGAGCTCCAAATTGATTGCATGGAAAACCTAGAACCTCAAGACCTTGGTCACGATATCTTTCATATAGATTTTGAAGGTCTTTATATTGAGGTGTAAAGCCACATTTACTGGCCACATTAACTATTAATAGTGTTTTGCCTTTGTAATTACTTAAATCCACTGAATTCATTTCAATGTCTTTAACGCTTATGTTGTATAACTCACTCATGCAGAACTCCTAATTTTGAATTTAGATTATACGGAATAAAACAAATATAATCATCGGATGGAAACTAAATGGAAGTCATTCTCTGCACTCACAAAAGCTGAGTTATACGAATTGCTTAACCTGCGTCAGCAGGTTTTTGTTGTGGAGCAAGATTGCCCATTTATTGATGCTGATTTTAAAGATCAAGATTGCGATCATTTGCTTGCATACCAAAATAATGAACTGGTGGGTTACTTAAGAGTGGCAAAGCCTGGAAAAAGATATGAAGGGCCTGAGATAGGGAGAGTATTAACCGCAGATAAAATAAGAAGGCAGGGTGCAGGAAAAATTCTTACTCAGAAAGCCATTGAGTTTTGCGCCTCTAAGTACCCCAATTACGAGATAAGCTTATCTGCACAATATAGACTTTTAAACTTTTATCAGGGCTTTGGTTTCGTTTCGCAAGGAGAAGTGTATTTAGAGGATGATATCGAACATATCAAGATGACCCTGACCCCCGCATCAAATCAAAAGCATATTTTTCAATGGAACTTTGGCATTCACCCTTTGTTAGTTTTGGGTGGAATCCTTTCTATTGGAATCATAGGGTCAAGTTTTATTAAGGAGATTGATGTCTCTCAGCTTAACTGGGTTGCTAAAATCGACGAAAGGGCAATTTCTAAAGAGAAGTATGAGATTTATTTAGAATCAATTGCTCAGTCAAGGAAAACTGGATTAATAGAGTCGGATCCTGAAAATATCCTGGAAAGAATGATCGATGAGGAGTTGTTAATACAGCGAGGCATTGACCTTGGAATGATTGAGAATGACCCTGAGATCAGAAGCACGATTATCCAAAAAATGATTGGTTCAATCATTGCAGAAACAAATGATTTGCGTATATCGCGGCAAGCTCTTAAAGATTTTTACTCCATAAATAAGGATTTATTTACGCCCAGTCCCAAGTTGCAACTTTTAAAGCTAAGCTTTAATAGCAATCAAAAGATCTCTGGCAATCAAGCAAGAGATTTACTTATTGCAGGCGATCTTGTTGCTGCAAAGCAGCTTGCTGAAAATGAAGTTATTAGCCTGCCTAATGTTTTGCTGCCGGCAATGAAAATTAGGGAATACATTGGACCTTCTCTCACCCAGATTGCATTGAGCCTAGAGGAAGGTGAGGTGAGCGAGCTGATAGAGCTTGATGGAAATTTTCATTTATTGGTGCCACTGCAAAAAATTATATCCAGCGCGCCTGAGTTTAACGACGTTTATCAGCAAGTGGAGTCTGAATTTATTCGATTCAAAGGGGAGGAATTGTTAGATGAATATTTAGAAGATCTCAGAAATTGGTATGACGTTGTAAAGGCAAATGACCTCTAAAAAACTTTTACTTTTATTTATCTTTCAGCTCTTGCTACCGCTGGAAGCTCATAATCGTAGCGAATCTTATTCAAAGTTTCAGTTTCTCAATCTTGAAAGTGGAGTCGAGGTTAGGATCACGGGAACAATTAAGCGGGGTATTTTTGAAGCTTTAAATCCAGGTCTAACCTTTCAATCATATGAAGATTTTATAAATTATTTGGGTGAAGCAATTATTCTTGGAGATGCATGCAAGTTAAATCAACCAGTAGAGTTCAATGAAAATAATGCGGCTGGCGTTTTAAAATTTTACTGGGATTTTCAGTGCTCAACATTGCCATCCAATGTCTCAATTTCTTTATTTCAAGACCTAGGCGTTACTCATACCCATATTGCTAGGGGGGTCATAGATGGTCAAACCATTCCTGAATTTATGTTCGCAAGTCAAACCGATGTTTGGCAGATCAATTCTTTGTCTCAACCCAATAGAAATCAAAGCTCCTATTGGGGTTATTTAATTTCAGGTATCGAGCATATTCTAAGCGGCTGGGATCATCTAGCATTTTTGCTGGGTCTTATTCTGCTCTATCAAGGTAGAAACCTCGTTATTGCCATTACTGGATTTACTATCGGGCATAGCTTAACCCTTGGCCTTGGTGCTATGAATGTTTTGAGAGTGCATTCAGAAATGGTTGAGATTTTAATAGGATTTTCAATATTGCTTTTAGCCGCTGAAAAATTTTTCAAGCATCACTATGAATTTGATAAGGGAATTAAACATTTAATATTTGCATCTATTGCATTATTTCCATTAGCGATATTTGGAGTTCTAGAGCCTCTATTAATATTAGGCTTAGCATTATTCCTAACCATCTATTTAAGCCTAACGCATCATTATTCTTCAGCTTGGATCCCCTTGATGATTACTGTATTTTTTGGATTAATTCATGGGCTTGGATTTGCTTCATCAATTGCAGAAGTAGGCATTCCCCAAGATCGATTGTGGCAGATAATCTTAAGTTTCAATCTTGGAGTTGAGTTGGGTCAGTTAGCCGTAGCTTTTGCAATACTCGGCTTATTCGCATTAGCAAAACGTTATTTTTCTCAATCTTATTATGGTTCTATTCATAATATTACGGGTGCTATAGTATTCTCTATGGGAACTTTTTGGTTTGTTACCAGGGCTATGGGAATATGAAATTTGCAATACCTCTTTCAATGTTACCAATGGATGAAATAAAACCATTGGGTATAGCTGCTGATGAGATTGGGTATGATTTCCTTGCTGTATCAGATCATTTAATTCATCCAGAAAATTTTTCAGTTCCTTACCCATACACTGATGATGGAAGTGTTAGATGGGAACAGGGAACTGATTGGCCAGACCCAATAAATTCATTATCTTTTCTTGCTGGAGCTACAAAAAATATTAGATTCTATACTAGTGTCTATGTTCTTCCGGCTAGAAATCCACTCAGAGTAGCTAAAGAAGTATCCACTCTTGATGCAGTGTCTAATGGACGGTTTGATTTAGGAATAGGCATGGGGTGGATGCCTGAAGAATTCGAAGCGGGTGGTCAAGAGTTCCGACGAAGAGGAGCTCGAGCTGATGAAATGCTTGAGATTATGAAGCTACTTTGGTCGGGTGAGATGGTTGATTTCAAAGGCCAATTTTTTAATTTCAAAAAATTAGAGATGTTGCCTTCACCAAAAACAGACATTCCTATCTATGTTGGCGGCTTTTCAGAGCCAGCTCTTAACAGAGCAGCAAGGCATGATGGCTGGATCTCAGATATGCACAGTTTGAGTGAGCTCGAAGCCTTAATGGCAAAGTTAAATGAAAAAAGACAGAAGCTACCTCCTAAAGAAAACTATGAATTTATTTGCTTTAGTTGCTGGGATGCTTTTAGCCTTGAAGGTTTTGGTCAAATGAAAGATCTAGGTGTCACGACCATGACCACATACCCATGGATGCTCTATGGGACGATGAATGATGCTCCCTTAGAGGAAAAGATCGAAGGCATGGAAAAATTTTATAATGAAATTATTTGTAAATTGAAATAGCGATTAATCCAATCCCAATCACCCCTCCCATGAGTCTATAGTTGCTATAATGACTTTATGAAAGTTGTAAGGCTGGTAAAAAATTCAGATTTTAAAAGTGTTGAACATTTAGTCAAGCATTCTGGCAAAGGCATGACCACTATGCCAAAAACGCCTAAAGAGATTAAAGAAAGGATTGCCTGGTCAGAAAAATCTCGCAATAAACAAACCAAGAAGCCCAATCAAGATAGTTATTTATTCGTGCTCGAAGACAATGGCCGCATAGTTGGTTTATCAGCTATATATACTTCAGTTTCGCTGAAGAAACCTTCGGTTTTTTTTAAAAAGTCTATTTCACAGCTTGAATCTAAATCCTTAAATTTTACCAAGGATTTAGATGTGCTTTCTCTGCATCTATGTAAGCAGCCTTATTCTGAACTAGGAACTTTATTTCTTAAGCCGGCTTTCCGAGGAAAGGGGCGAGGCTCACTTCTTTCTTTTTCAAGATTTATTTTTATGTCTGCTCATCAACAACGGTTTGACCCAAAGCTATTCGTTGAAATCAGAGGATTTAAAAATGCTAAAGACGACTCCTATTTTTGGAATTCATTTAGTAAAACTTTTTTTAATCTTGATTTTTTTAAAGCTGATGAAATAAGTTATATAGACAATCATTTTATTATGGAATCCATTCCCAAATATCCTTTTATCATTGAGCATATGCCAAAAAAAGTACAAAGAGTTATCGGCAAACCTCACCCTAATGCTATGCCTGCATACTCACTGCTGAGAAAACAAAACTTTAGACCTAATGGTTTGATCGATGTTTTAGATGGAGGACCATGCTTGGAGGCAAAAATTAAAGATATCCCCTTGGTTAAATCTGCAAAATTATTTCCTATTGTGATCAAAAGAAATATTAATTTTGATCGATTTGGTTTTATCTCAAATCCATCCATAGAGTCTTTTGCCGTGGTCAAAGAAAATTATGCTTTTGATAAAGATAAGAAGGAGCTTTTCATCTCAGCCAAAGTAGCAAAAGCTTTGAATTTAAAGCCAGGCTCCCTGGCGCAGGTCAACTAATGCTTTACATACAAAATCAATGGTCCGCGGGAAAAGACAAGTTATTTAAATCCATGAACCCATTGACGGGTGAAATAGTTTGGGAGGGCAATTTTGCCAATGCTTCTCAATTAAATGCAGCAATGCATGCTGCCCATAAGAGTCATTCTGAATGGTCGGCTGAATCGATCCAAACAAGAATAAAAATCATTAGAAAATTTTATGCTTTGCTTGAAAAGAATAAGTTGCCAATGACTAAGCTTATTTCAACAGAAACCGGTAAAACTCATGCTGATGCTGCTTCTGAGGTTGCTGCCACTCTGGCCAAGCTTAATAATTCAATTCTTGCCTATAAAAAACGCACAGGTTCTGAAAGAAATTCTCTAGGTCCCATGCAGACAAGTCTTCAACATGCATCCCATGGCGTCATGTCGGTTGTGGGACCATTTAACTTCCCATTACATCTACCAAATGGGCACATCACTCCAGCACTTATTGCCGGCAATACCATCGTTTATAAACCAAGTGAATCGACTCCTATGGTTGCAGAGTACATGATGATGCTATGGGATAAAGCCGGATTACCCGAGGGTGTCATCAATATGATTCATGGGGGTAAAGATATAGTGCAAGGCCTTTGCAAGCATCCTCTAAACAAGGGATTGCTTTTCACTGGTAGCTACAAAGTGGGCAAACAAATTAATAAAATCATGGCTGATTACCCAGAGAAAATCCTTGCATTAGAATTGGGAGGCAATAATCCATTGGTGGTTTGGTCAACTCAAAAAATTAATGCCGCAGTAGATCTTATTTTTGAATCTGCATTTATTTCATCAGGCCAACGTTGCACTTGTGCCCGACGCCTGATTCTTCCTAACACTAATAATGGCAAGAAAATCTTAGCTAAATTGAAGCAGAAGGTTCAATCGCTTTCCTATGCAGATGAAGCAGATCTATACTACGGCCCATTAATCTCACCCAAAGCCACTGATGGATTTTTAGCTTTTCAAGATAAGCTAATCAAGCTGGGTGCCAAATCAATTCTGAAGGCTCGCAAAGTTAGAGGTTCATTTAACTTAGTGACGCCCAGCCTGATCAATATTACCGGCATGAAAAAATCTTATGATGAAGAAAACTTTGGTCCAATGTTGCAGGTGTATTTTGCTGACACCTTTGATGATGCTGTGGCAGAAGCAAATAATACAAAATATGGTTTGGCAGCAGGCCTCATTTCAGACAATGAGAAATTATTCGAGGGATTTACACAAAGAATTAATGCAGGTGTCATCAATTTTAATTCAACTACAACGGGCGCATCTGGAGCCTTTCCATTTGGTGGAATAGGCAGAAGTGGCAATCTGAGACCTGCAGGTTTTTATGCTGCAGATTATTGTGCATGGCCAAAGGCATCAATTGTAAAAAAACTATAGATGACTTATTCGGGGGAGATTAATTTTGATGGTTTAATTGGACCGACGCATAATTATGCGGGCTTATCACAAGGTAATTTAGCCTCACAAAAACATCTTAACCAAACTTCAAATCCTCAAGCCGCTGCATTGCAGGGTCTTGATAAAATGAGGCTCATTATGGATCAAGGGATTCCACAGGGATTTTTCTTGCCTCATGAGCGCCCACACTTAATGACTCTTAGAGCTCTAGGATTTGGTGGCACAGATGAAGAGGTCATCAATCAAGCAACCAAACAAAATCCAGCTTTATTAAAAAATGTTTATTCTGCTTCATCAATGTGGGCAGCCAATGCAGCAACTTTCTCTCCTAGTATTGATAGCTATGATCAAAACATCCATATTACTCCAGCCAATTTAAATTCTATGTTTCATCGTTCCATTGAGCATGAATTTACAAAGACTCAATTAGAGCTTATGTTTGGAGGGGTTGCTGAGGTGCATGATCCAATTAAAAATATTTCAGGTTATGGTGATGAGGGGGCTGCAAATCACCTAAGAGTAAGTGCGCAGCATCTCATGCCAGGCTTTCAAATTTTTGTCTATGGAAGTTCTGCATTTGAATCGCATCAGGGCATTATTGCTCGCCAAGCAGAAGAAATTTCTCAAGCAGTTTCAACCCAACATCAACTTGATCCAGAACGAGTGCTATTTTTAAAACAAAACGAACAAGCTATTAATTCAGGAAGTTTTCATAATGACATTGTGAGTCTGGCTAATGAAGAGGTTTTTATCTTTCATCAAGAAGCATTTGCAGACAGGGTTGAATTAGAAAGAGTATTGCATCATCTTAAAGAACATGTGAAAGGCTTTCACCCTATTGAAATTCTCTCTGAAGACATCTCTCTTAATGACCTTGTATCAAGTTATTTGCTTAACTCGCAATTAATTACTGTTGATAATAATGAGATGATGATGCTGCTGCCAGAAGAAGTTCAAAATCATCCTAATTGCATGCGATGGTTAGATGAAATTAAATCTTCATCACCCATAAAACACCTCGAGTTTGTTGATATTCGTCAAAGCATGATGAATGGGGGAGGACCGGCCTGTTTAAGATTTAAAGCTGTCGTAAATAATGATGAGTTTGATAAGCTCAATGAAAAATTTTTGCTCAGTCCAACAAAACTCATGGATTTAAGAGCACTAGTCAGCAAACATTACAGGGATCAACTCAACCCAGAGGATTTATTAGATATAAAATTAATGCAAGAGTCTTGTACATTTTTAGATGAATTGACGCAGTTATTAGATTTGGGCTCTATTTATAATTTCCAAAAAATTTAAATTTAGATTAAGGTATTTCCATGCTTTGGAGTCACCTTGAATTTTTTCTTGCAACCGCCCGTCATGGCACGCTTAGTGCTGCTGCAAAAGAATTAGATGTAAATCACACAACTGTTGCTAGAAGAATTGCTTCTTTAGAGAAAGAATTTCAGATCAAGTTATTTAAAAGAAAAAATACAGGCTATATCCTCACCGAGCATGGAGAAAACCTGCTTGCAGAAGTCCGGAATATAGAGAAGATGATAAATCAAACAAGATCTAAATTTATCTCCACTCCCGAAAACATTGTTGGGAAACTCTCTATTGCCAGAACCACAGATTCAAATAGATTGAACTCATTGCTAAAAAGATTTCAAGATTCATATCCAAATATTGAGATTTCAAGTTATGTGGGCACATCTGAATCTCAAATTAAAAGCTATGAGGCAGATGTAAGTATAATAACTGCTAGGTATCCGCCCCAAGATATGGTGGCTAAAAAAATTGGTTCTACTGAAATGCACGTTTATGGATCTAAGAATTATTTAAAAGATAAGAATATAAAAGATCTTGAGTCGCTTGACTGGCTATCTTTTCGAAGTGATTCAGTAAGACCAAATACTATGGATCTAATAAGAAGATCTGTTAAAAATCCAAATATTAAATTTGCTTCAGATTCATATAGCGAAATTCTAGAATTAACGCTAGCAGGCTCTGGAGTGGCTTTTTTAGGTGATCTAGATGTTAAAAGTAATAAAGATCTGCAAATAATTGCACCTCAAAAACATTATCAAAAAGTTAATTTTTGGTTAGTGTTCCATCCAGATCTTGTAAGCAATCCCAGAGTACAAGCATTTAAAAAATTTCTTATAAAGAATGCCAATGTCGTAGGCATTAATTAATTTTAATTTGAGGCGAGTTGTGCAAATTTGCACATCCATATTTTTTTAATGCATCTATGTGCAGAATGTTTTTTGTGCAATTATCAACTGTATTGACATAAATTATGCCAATAAACTTGCTTTAAATAAAAAATGTTATTTTCATATGGGGGAATATTATGAAATTTAATATATCTAAATTATTATTAGTTATATCATTTGCTTTGCCTTTTTCAATTATGGCTCAAGATAGTCAGATTGAAGAGGTTGTTGTGACTTCTACAAAACAAGAAAAAAGCATTCAAGATGTTCCAGCAATGATTACTGCATTAACTGCAGTTGATATTGAGCAGTCCAGCATTGAAAATATGTATGATGTTGCTGCCAATTTACCTACATTAAGGGTTGATACAAATATTAGCCCAATGGCAACCAGCATTAGAATAAGAGGCATTGGTTCAGCAGGAAATGATCCAGCCATGGAGCCCAGTGTTGCTATTTTTGTGGATGGTGTATATCTCCCAAAATCAGGCTTAGGTCTTTCTGATATTCAGAACATTGAAAGAATTGAGGTTTTACAAGGACCCCAAGGAACTCTTTATGGAAAAAATGCAACTGCTGGAGTAATCAATGTCATAACACAAGCACCCAATCTTGAAGAATCCTCTGGGTATTTTGAAGTTATAGAATCTGATTTTAACAGTCAACGAGTTCAAGGATCGGCTTCTATGCCCTTAGGTGAAGCTTCTGCCATTCGAGCTTCCTTCTCTACACATGAAAGTGATGGTTTTATGAAGAACACTAGACTTGGTACAACAGGTTATGGGGCAGATGATACCAATCTTACTCTTCGATACATGTCACAGGTATCAGATAAGCTAAAGGTTGATTTCAAATTTTCTTCGGTTGAAAGAAAAACAATTACAGCTATTGATGCAAGACAAAATAATCCAATCATTAATACTGGGTATGCAATGTTCGGTCTTACCCCGCCACCTCACAATGATCGAGATGATATTTATCACGCTAACTATGAACCTCCTTTCGAACTTAACCAAGATTTACTCAGCTTGAAATTAGAGTACGAATTAGGTAATGGAGTCTTAACATCCATTACTTCCTTGAATGATTATGACACCGCAGGCGGAATAGATTTAGATTACACTGGGGTAGATTTGATCAGGGCATACCAAGTATGGACCGGCGAAGATTTTTCGCAAGAATTTAGATTCAATTCTGATATGTTTGATATTAATGGGGTAAATAGTGAATATATGGCTGGCTTCTTCTATCAAGATAATGATTTTCACTATGACTCACCAGGCTTAGTATCAGTTGGAAGTCAATTTAGTCCGTTGATTGGAGCATTGGCTCAAAACGCAGCCAACGGAGCAGCTCAACTTGGAGCTGCACTACAAGGAGCTATTGCTGCAGGACAGCCATTACCAGTTATAGGTGCTATACAGCAACAGTTTGTTGCCGCCCAAGCTCAAGCGCAGTCGCTAGGTGGATTAAATGCAACAGTGAAGTCAGGAGATTCGATTGATGCTAGTCATGTATTAAATACCAAGTCTTGGGCATTTTTTGGTCAATATACTTTGCATCACAGCGATACCCTTAGAACCACAATTGGCCTGAGATATGGCACCGAAGAGAAGACTGCAGGTTTATATGCAGTTCATAACACCCTATCTCCGCTTGTAAATGCTGGCAGAGCACCATGGCCGCTAGGAGGATTTCATGGGGCGATTGATGATGCTGACTATGATAGGGAAGACACAGCCTTTACTTGGAGTGCAAACATTCAAAAAGATCTTTCAGATGCAATATCTGTTTATGCAACTGCTGGAACAGCCTTTAAATCTGGAGGATTTAACACCTCAGGGGGTGTCAATAAAGCAGAAAGAGAGTTTAAGGAAGAAGAGGCTTTTAGCTATGAAATCGGAACAAGGATGTCTCTTGCTGATAATAGGCTAATTTTTAACGCAACTTATTTCGATATGGATCTTAAAAATCGTCAATTTACACGACAGGTTGATAATGGTGTAGGCACCATTGTCGGTAATGCGCTTGAAGATGCTGAGCGAAGTGGCTTTGAAGTGAATGTTAAAGCAAGATTGCATCCAACGTTGACTGTAAGCTTAGGAATGATGAGTGTAGATGATGGTGATAGTCAAATAGAGGGGGCTGGGCTGAGACGCACTAGTGATGAAGGAAAGAATGCATCTGTTATTCATGCTATGCCTATTGGCAATGGAAGATATTACACCAGAGTAGATTATGCATATGAAGGCGATCATGAAAACACTACTACACGTAATGCAGAGCCTCCCATAACTCGTAAAAATATAAACGCAAGAATCGGATGGTCAAATGACACCTGGGACTTTGCCTACTTTATTAAAAATTTAACCGATGAAAATGATCCATTTCTCATACAAGCTCCTAATGCTTTATTAGGAGGCATACAAGCAATCCATCCAGCGTTTCCAAAAACAGTTGGTATGAGTTTGAGATATAACTTTTAGAGAAGATCCCTAGGATTTTGGATGAGAGATTCTTCCCCTCAACAAGTTTCTTAAATTCATCAAAGATCCTTACATGGCCTCTAAATTTAGAGGCCATTTTTTTAAACCAAAGTCTAAAGATGATTTCAAGAAAAGAAATCTTATTTTTTACTAATGATAAAGTTATTTGATAGAATCCATGAACTACTTTTGGTCTAAAAGTAAATTTTTTATTTAGGGGAACATTTTGTTTAAAAAAGTTATAGAGTTTTTTAGAGTCTTAGGTGAACTGAGATACCTGATTCCAGTTATGCGTTATAAGTTCCCAGATCCTGAAGATCCAGGTTCATTAGCTCATATGTTTCAGGCTGCAACTGAGAAATTCTCTGAAAGGCCTTTTTTGTTTTTTGAAGATGAAATGTGGACATACGATCATACAAATAAAGCAGCTAATAGCTTGGCAAGGTACCTCGTATCAACTGGTGTAAAACATGGAGATAGAGTTGTTTTATTCATGGAGAATCGCCCAAGTTTTCTTATTTCGTTGTTGGCTTTAAATAAAATTGGTGCAATAGCTGTTCTAATTAATACTAGCTTAACGGGCGACCCATTGGTTCATTGCATTAATTCTTCTGATGCAGTGAAATGCATAGTGGGTGCTGAACGAGCCGAACCTCTAGAGGATGTTTTAAATAAAATTAACATCACAAAACAAGAAGACTTTTTATGGGCTGAGGATACTGATCAATACTCTTTACCGGATTGGGCAATCGATCTAAAAGCTCAATTAGATCTTTCTGACGATGAGAATTTAGAGGAAACAAATGAAGTAAGGATAAAAGATGTCGCCTGCTATATATTTACCTCAGGAACCACGGGTGTTCCAAAGGCAGCGATTTGCCCTAATCAAAAACTGATGGCAGCTTCGGTGAACATTAAAATAGCTGGTTACAGAATCAATGAAACAGATTGTATGCATAATAGCTTACCTCTATATCATTCAACTGGCTTGATGTTAGGTATATGCGCTGTTATTCAAGCAGGGGCATCAACATTTATTAAAAGAAAATTTTCTGCTTCCTCTTTTTGGGATGAAGTACAAAAATATAATACAACTGCACTCGTATACATTGGCGAGCTTTGCAGATATTTAGCTAATACAGATCCTACTCCAGCTGAGCAAAATAACCCTCTCAAAGTCATGGTTGGAAACGGACTTAGACCAGATGTTTGGGATATTTTTAAGAATAGATTCGGAGTTAATAGAATTGTTGAAATTTATGGAGCAAGTGAGGGAAACGCTTTGTTTATGAACTTGCTCAATAAGGATAAAACCATCGGTATGACAAACGCCGATGTTTCTCTTATTGAATATGACGTGGCTGAAGATGAAATTTTAAAAGGCGATGATGGTTTCTGTAAAAAAATCTTGACTCATGATCCAGGCCTATTGATTGTTAGGATCGGTCTGAACTCTGTTTTTAATGGGTACACCGATGCGCAGGCAACTGAGAAGAAAATTCTTAGAGATGTTTTTGAAGAGGGAGACGCTTGGTTTAATACTGGAGATTTGATTAAGACGGTTGATGTGGGTTATGCGCTGGGTAAAACGCATTATCAATTTGTTGACAGAGTGGGCGATACCTTTAGATGGAAATCAGAGAATGTTTCAACTAATGAGGTCGGTGAAATATTAAATGGTTACAAGGACGTCAACATGTCCAATGTCTATGGAGTTCAAATTCCTGGTTGTGAGGGCAGAGCTGGTATGGCAGCTTTCAGCCTTGAAGATCCAAACAGCTTTGATTGGCAAGCTTTTTCAGCATACGTTGATAACAGTCTTCCTAAGTACGCACGCCCATTGTTTATAAGAATTATTCAAGAAATGGATACCACTGGAACCTTTAAGTTAAAGAAAAATGATTTAAGAAACGAAGCATTTGATATTAGCAAAGTTACAGATCCCATTTACTGTCTTAAACCTAACTCGAGCAATTACGAGGCTTTGGATAATGAATGGTTGCAAACCATTAATTCTGAGCAAGCTGGTTATTAATTAAATAATTAAAAAGGAGAATCCCATGAGTGATAAGAGTTTTGATGTTGTGATATATGGAGCAACGGGTTTTACCGGCAAACTGGTTGTTGAATACATGCAGGAGAAGTATGGCAATGATGAGAGTGTCTCTTGGGCTATAGCAGGCAGAAGTAAAGAGAAATTAATTGCGGTTAGCGAAGATCTAAAATTAGGACCAAATGTCCCTCATTTATTAGTTGATAGCAATGATACAGACAGTATTGTAAGCATGGTGCAACAAGCACAATGCGTTTTAACAACAGTTGGGCCTTATCAATTGTACGGAGCAAACATTCTTCAACAATGTGTAATTCAAGGTGTTGATTATGTTGATTTGTGTGGTGAGCCAGGTTGGATGCATGAAATGATCACCGAGCATGCAGAGCAGGCAAAGGAAACTGGGGCAAGAATTGTCTTTTCTTGTGGTTTTGACAGCATACCTTTTGATTTAGGCGTCTACTTTTTACAAAAAGAAGTGATAGCTCGTCATGGTCAGCCTGCATCTAATGTTAGGGGCAGGGTTAGAGCTATGAACGGTGAATTTTCTGGAGGAACTGCTGCCTCACTGGGAGCAACCATGGCCTCGCTGAAAGAAAAACCAGAACTATTTGAGATTTTAGTCAATCCATTTGCATTATCTAACGGATTTACTGGACCTGAGCAAGCACAAGATTCAAAACCTATTTATGATGATAAATTAGAAACTTGGGTGGCGCCTTTTTTCATGGCTCCAATCAATACTAAAAATGTGCATCGATCAAATGCCTTGATGGATCATTTGTATGGAGAAGATTTTTGTTATAACGAAATGTGGATTCAGGGACCAGGTGAAGAGGGCAAAGCTGCAGCAGAATTTGTTGGCAGCATGAATCCTTTGGCTGATGCGCCAGCACCTGGTGAAGGCCCATCCAAAGAATCTAGAGAGAACGGAAATTATGATGTGCTTTTTTGCGCGGACTTATCTGATGGGTCTTCTTTGCACGCCTCTGTTTCAGGTGACATGGATCCTGGGTATGGCTCAACTTCTAAGATGATAGCTGAGAGTGCTCTTTGCTTAGTGGATGATTGTTCTGAGTTGAGTGGAGGAATATATACTCCAGCCCCGGCGATGGGTGAAAAATTAATCGTAAGACTTCAAGCAAGCGCTGGATTAACTTTTAAGATAGAAGATTAATCCTTTGTGGATAATGATCTCATGGTAAGTTTTGCCAGTTGAGACATATGAACTTCATCCGGTCCATCTGCAATTCTACAAAATCTACTCGTAGTAAAAATATGTGCTAAAGGAGTGTCTTGACAAACACCCATTCCTCCAAAAATTTGCATGGCTCGACTTGAAACATCTTCACACATTTTTGGCGCAACAATCTTTAGCATGGAAATATAATCTCTTGCTGCATCAATGCCATGATTATCCATTTTTTCAGCTGCGGCCATAACCAAGAGTCGGCATTGTTCGATGTCACATCTACTTCTTGCGATCTCATGCTGCACACTTGTTTTTTGACTTAAGGCTTCACCAAAAGCTACACGATTTTGTGCACGATCACACATCAACTCAAGGCTGCGTTGAGCCATACCTACAAACATCATCGCATACTGAAAACGCCCAGGCCCCAATCGACCTTGCGCAATTTCAAATCCTCTACCTTCGCCAAGAATCAAATTTGTAACCGGAACTCTAACATTTTTGAATACCACATCACCTTCGCCTCCAGGAGAGTGATTTTCGCCAAACACTCTTAATGATCTAACTATTTCTACACCTGGAGTATCAGTAGGCACCAAAATAGTTGAATGTTGCGTATGACGAGAGTTTCCTGGATTAGATTTACCCATAACTAACATGATTTTGCAGTGGGGATTGATAACATTAGTAGTCCACCACTTGCGCCCATTTAAAACATATTCATCGCCATCACGCTTTATTTCTAACTCCATATTAGTTGCATCAGAAGATGCTACGTCTGGCTCAGTCATTGCATAGGCAGAACGGATTTTTCCGTCTAATAGAGGATCAAGCCATTCTTTCTGTTGCTCTGGGGTGCCGTATTTTGCCAACACCTCCATGTTACCTCTATCTGGCGCATTACAATTAAATACTTGTTGCGCCCAGGCAGAGCGGGACATTGTTTCAAATAAAACAGCAATTTCAACGTTTGTTAAGCCAGGACTCCAAGGAGCATATTCTTTGGGTAAGAATAGGTTCCAAAGCTCCTGTTTCTTTGCTTCTTTTTTTAGGTCTTCGTACCAGTCTGGATATTGCCACAGGTTCTCATGATTGCTGGTAAATTCATCGTAATCTTTTTCACGAGGGTAAATATGCTGCTCCATAAAAATTTTAAGTCTTTCATGAATTGCTTTAGCCTTTTCACCAATTTGGTATGCCATTTTTTTCCTTTATTTATTATCGTTTGCAATTAAGAGGCATTGCCTGAGCATTGCCTTTTTAATTTGATCATTATTTAATTTTTGACCTCGAAGTCTTGTCCACATTGCAAAAGATAGACTGGCATGGAATAAATGCCTAGATTCATTATCAAAGCCTAAAACTTCGGGAAGAACTTCCTCGGTTTTATCTTTTATACGATCTTGATACATTAAAAAATTTTCACGCAAAAATTCATACTTCCACATATTAGAAACAGTCATAAACATAATTAATTTATGTTTGTTATAGCCTGCATTCATGTGATTTGCGACGGATTGAAGTCGTGTCTCAAATGATGATGAGGGATCGTACTTAACATTAAAATCATAATCCTTGCTTAAGACTGAATCTACAGACTTAAATAGATTTTCCATTTCATCAAATTGTCTGAAAACAGTTCTTATTCCAACACCAGACTCATCAGCAACTTGTTGAGCGGTTGGCTCTAAATTTCCTGCTTTGAATAATTTAATGCAAGCATTTACGATAAGTTTTTGGCTATTGATGCTTCGTAGATTTCTTCCGTCTTGTTTTGCCATAATTAGTTTAAAATATATCTATTGACATAATTTATGTCAATAGATATTGTTATTATATGAATAGAGTAACTGAAATCTTAGGGGTTAAGTACCCAATAATTCAAGCACCCATGGGATGGATTGCTAGAAGTCAGCTAGCTTCTGCTGTTTCAAATGCAGGAGGATTTGGCATCATCGAAACTTCTTCTGGAGAGACTGAAAATTGCAAAGCTGAGATTTTAGCCATGTCAGAACTCACAGATAAACCCTTTGGTGTGAACCTGCCTTTAATGTTTTTGAGAGATGAGAGCATGATCGAATTGGTATTAGAGCAAGGTATAAAATTTGTTACTACTTCTGCCGGTGATCCAGGCAAATACATTCATATTCTCAAAGATGCTGGTATCAAGGTTTTTCATGCAGTGCCAAGCGTAGCCGGAGCAATTAAGGCAGCTGATGCTGGGGTGGATGGCCTTGTGATTGAAGGTACAGAGGGAGGAGGCTTTAAAAGTCCAGAAGAAGTAGGTTTAATTGTGCTTATACAGGCAATTAGAAAACACACAGACTTGCCTATTGTTGCAGCGGGCGGAATTGTTGATGGAATAGGTATGGCTGCAGCTTTTGCGGCTGGAGCAGAAGGCATCCAGATGGGAACTAGGTTTGTATCTTCCAAAGAAAGTCCAGTGCATGACAACTTTAAAAATTCAATTATTGACTCAGATGAGCAGGGAACATGGATTCTCAATAAAAAATCAAAACCTTGCATTAGAGCGCTAAAAACAGAATTTACCGAAAAAATACATGAAGCTGGTGTCATGGAGATGACTGACATGATGAAAATTCAAGATCTCTACTTTGGAGGAGATATGAATGCAGCACCTGCTCTGACTGGCCAGTCAGCAGGATTGATTGATGTAGTCAAACCAGTTGCTCAAATCATCGACGAAACCATCAGCGAATTTAATGAGGCATGCAAAAGGATGTCTACTCAGAAATTTTAAGAATGAAAAGCTTGAACCCTATCCCAGTTATTGGAGTGCCCGCTTCACCGTATACAAGAAAGATGGTTGCCTTGCTTCGTTACAGAAGGATTCCATACACAGTAGAGTGGGGCAATGCCAGGGAGTTGATTGAAAAACATAACCTTGAGGCGCCAAAACCCGTTTTACTTCCAGTGATGATTTTTGAGGTTGATGGTGCGCATAAAGCAATTACTGATTCTACTCCAATCATTCATCATTTAGAAAATGAATTTCCTGATAGAGGGGTAATTCCTCACGATCCAAAACTAGCTTTTTTGAACTATGTTTTAGAAGATTTTGGAGATGAGTGGGTCACAAAATATATGTTTCATTACAGATGGCACTTCAAAGAAGATATAGATAAAGCAGGCACCATTTTGCCATTGTTGCACGATGTGAGTCTTGATGATGAATCACATAAAGCTTTCAAACAGGGTATTGCTGAATTACAGATAAGCCGACTTTGGGTTGTAGGTTCAAATGAAATAACTGCTCCAATCATTGAGTCAAGTTACAAGAGGTTTCTGCAACAGCTTGAAGGTTGCTTGTCAAAGAATGCATTTTTATTTGGCAGTCGCCCATCATCAGCCGATTATGCAATATTTGGTCAATTGTCAGCATTAATAGGCTTTGATCCAACATCTCGAACAATTGCTCATGAGATATCACCGCGAGTTGTTGCATGGCAGGATCGTATGGAGGACATGAGCGGCATAGATCCTGCGGAAGACGATTGGTTGACTTATGAGGTTGCCCAAAAGGATTTAGCAGATATCTTTCAAGAGGTCGGCAAAGTTTATTTGCCCGCACTCTTAGCAAATGCAAAAGCTATCGCTGCTGAGGAGAAGACGTGGACCACTCAAATAGACGGTGCTCAATGGGAGCAGCGCAGCTTCCCCTATCAAGCAAAATGTCTTCAATGGATTAATGATGAATTTAATGCTTTAAATGATAATGATCAAAATCAAATTATGGCCTTTTTAAAGAAAACTGGCTGCGAGGATTTAATTCTTGGGAGATAGAGATGGAAGTATTGAGAACACCTGATGAGAGGTTTAATGATTTAAAGGAATATCCCTTTGAACCTCATTACACAAACATCAAAACTCATGATGGAACAACATTAAGAATTCATCATATCGATGAAGGGCCAAAGGATGGCCCAATACTTTTAGCTATGCATGGGCAACCAGTTTGGAGCTATTTATATGCAAGAATGATTCCATTTTTAGTTAAAGCTGGTATTAGGGTAATAGCTCCAGATCTTCCAGGTTATGGTAAATCAGACAAACCTGCTGCCAGAGAAGATTACAGCTATCAAAATCAAGTAGATTGGATGGGTGAATGGTTAAAAGAAAATAATTTTTTAAATTTAACTTTTTTTGGTCAGGACTGGGGAGGTTTAATTGGACTCAGAATGATTGCGCAAGATCCCGATAGATTTATTAAGATATCCATTGGAAATACTGGATTACCATATAACCCAGATGTTCCTCAAGAAGTAATTAAAAAGGTCAAAGAGTTCAGAGCAAGTAATTTAAAGCTTACTCCAATGAGTATGCAAAAAGAGGTTATGCAGATGGATGGAAAAAACCTTTCAAAAGAGTCATCACCTACTTTTCATCCATCATTAAAATTTATGTATTGGCAAAAATTTTGCTGGGATACAGAAAACCTACCTGTAGGATTTATTAACTCAACCATGATGGAAAAAAGATCAAAAATTTCTATGATGGGACAGTATCTTTTTGAAAATTTAGGCTTAGCAAAGATCTCACCATTTACCTCTGACCTGGTTAAGGCTTATGAAGCACCTTTCCCGGATCCATCTTACAAAATGGGTCCTCGTGCAATGCCCAGTCATGTTCCAACTCTTCCAGATCAATCTTTGGAAGCTCAGAAAAAAGCAAGAGAATTCTTTAAAACCTCAGCAAAACCATTCTTAGCAGTTTTTGCTGGCGATGATCCGGTAACCAATGGCATTGAAAAAGACGTTCTAAAAATGGCGCCAAATGCAAAAAGCGCACCTCATATTGGAGGAGGGCATTTTTATCAATGGACAAGACCAAAAAAATTATCTGATATTCTTATATCTTTTATAAAGGAATAAATATGATTGATTTTTATACTGCACCAACACCAAATGGCCATAAAGTTTCTTGTACATTGGAGGCCATGGAGCTTGAGTATGAAACCCATGTGGTTAATTTGATGGAAAATGAGCAAAAAAAACCTGAGTTTCTTGCAATTAGTCCAAATGGCAGAATCCCTGCCATTGTTGATAGAGACGCCGATAATCTTCCAATTTTTGAGTCAGGCGCCATTATGATCTATCTAGCTGAGAAGACTGGTAAGCTTATGCCAACCGATCTAGACGAAAAAGCTAAGGTGCTCGAGTGGGTCATGTTTCAGATGGGTGGTGTAGGTCCGATGATGGGGCAGGCTAATGTGTTTTTTAGATATTTTCCAGAAAAAATTCAGCCAGCAATAGATCGTTATCAAAATGAAGGCAGAAGACTGTTTGAGGTTTTGGATGATCATTTAGCAAAGCAAGAATGGTTAGCAAAAGATTATTCAATTGCAGATATTGCTAACTGGTGTTGGGTGAGAACTTATAAATGGTCAGGAATTTCAATTGAAGGCCTGGATCATCTGCAGCGATGGATGAAAACTATGTATGACCAACCTGGAATGAGTGCAGGGCTATCTGTGCCAATGAAAGTAGAGAGTCTTTTGGATGATGACAAAAAAGCTAAAGAATTTGCAAAAAATGCAGAAAAAATGGTTAAAAAATAAAGAGGATAAATTATGTTAAAAGTTCATTTTGTTGCTGGTACCAGAGCAGGTCGAGTTGTTTGGTTGTTAGAAGAGTTGGGATTAGAGTATGAAGTAAATATTATGCCCTTTACTAAAGAGGGGCTTAAGTCTCCAGAACATAGATCAAGGCATGCATTAGGCAGAGTACCGGTTTTAGAAGATGGGGATATTTCAATTTTTGAATCAGGTGCCATCATTGATTATGTTCTTGAGAGACATAAGAATGGAGGATTAAAGCCGAGCTCAGATTCTTCCGAATTTCCGTTTTATCTCCAGTGGTACCACTATTGCGAGGGCATGGTTATGCCCCCAATGAATCAAATAGTTGTCCAGACTATTTTATTGCCACCAGATCGAAGAGACGAGACAGTTTTAAATCAAGCAAAAAACCTTCTTTCAAAATCTTTAGCTCCAGTGAATGAAAATCTTGCTGATAAAGATTACCTAATTGGAGATTTCTCAGCCGCAGATCTTATGCTTGGACATTCATGTTTTATGGCCAATAGACTTGGATGTGTGAGTGAGGAAATGCAAAATATCAAGGACTATGTTGCAAGAATTAATGCAAGGCCTGCCTTTCAAAAAGCTATTACGATGGGAGAATAATGATGGAGGTAAAAAACCATTTAAAACCTCATAAAACTCAGATTGAGGGATTTCTTGAGGGTGATACTGATACGCCTATAACAATGCTGAATCTTTTAAAGTTTAAAGAAAAAGCTGAATATGAGGATGGAAGGGAAACAGATCTTACCGGAAAAGAGGCCTATTCTATTTATGGTAAAGAGGTTGTAGAGCATCTTAAAAAAGTAGGAGCAAATTGGGTTTTATCTGGAAAAGTAAGTCGCCTCATGATTGGAGAGGCTGAAGATTTATGGGATAGCATTGCAATTGCGAGGTACCCGAGCCGAAAAGCCATGTTTGAAATGATCATGGACCCCGATTACCTAGAGAGCGAAAAACATAGATCGGCTGGCCTAGAAGGGCAGTTAAATATAGAGCTTAAAGAAGACGAATTATTATGAAGAAATCCTTTTTCTTTACCGCAATATTTCTAATTGGAATTTTTCTCTTTTTCTTTGATGGAAATTCTAACAATAACGAAGAAAAGATTTTTAAGAATGCGGTGACCCCATCTCCAGTTCAGGTTGCAGGATTTGCATTAGGAGAAGATGTTCCATTTTTGGCAGTCAATCTCATTAAGTTTAAAGAAAAAGCAGAATATGCCGATGGAAGAGAAACTGATCTTACTGGAAGAGAGGCATATGCTATTTATGGTGATGAGGTTTTAGGGCATTTAGCCAAAGTTGGCGCTGAACCAATATTTGGTGGAGAGGTTAGTCGACTCATTCTTGGTGAGGTTGAAGAGCTCTGGGATGTTGTCGCAGTTGTAAGATATCCCAGCAGAAAAGCTATGTTTAACATGGCTACAAGTGACGAGTACAGAGAAAGTGAAAAGCACAGGACAGCAGGCTTAGCCGGACAGCTAAATATTGAAGTCACCGAGGATGGATTTAATTTTGAATAAACTCTTCCCTGAAAGTGCTAACAATGATTTTCAAGGTTACAAGATTGCGCTTTGGGGGTTTATAGCTTTCACGCTTTTGATGACATGGCGATCAATAATTCACATGTTATTTGAGCAGTATGGGTTTCATGAAATAGCTAATTTTAAAATGATTGCGGGCGACCCAGATCCCATGATTTTAATTTATAGATTTTTTTCATTATGGGGTTTTGCGCAACTAATTTTTTGCTTAGTTTGCTGGGTTGTTATTTTTCGATACAGAGCACTTATTCCATTAATGTATTTGCTGTGGTTATTTGAATGGAGCTTCAGAACTTTCGGTTATCAATTGATAAGAGAAGATATAGCTGTGCAAGGCATTTATACCGTTGGAGCAACTCCAGGGGCAGTTGGGGCTCCTTATATTACTTTTCTTTTAATAATACTTTTTAGTCTTTCACTAATACAAAAAAAATAATCCAAAGGAAAAAATTATGAGTCAATTTCAAACTTTTAAATCTGATTTAACTCATTCAAGAATTGTAGATACTGATTCAGTTTCTATTCATGATGGTGAGATTGCAGTCAAGATTGAAAGCTTTGCTTTTACAGCTAATAACGTAACTTATGGTGTTGCGGGAGATACGATTGGTTATTGGAAATTTTTTCCAGCAGCGCAAGATGAAAAGAATGAATGGGGTTGCATACCTATGTGGGGGTTTGCTGAAATTACCCACTCAAATATTGAAGGTTTGAATGTTGGAGAACGACTCTTTGGCTATTTTCCAGCTGGAGACTCATTAACTTTAAGCCCAATCAAAGTCTCAGATCAAAGTTTTAGTGATGGCAAAGAACACCGTAAGGAACTCCCGCCTGTTTACAATAATTATGTGAGGCTTAATGGAGATCAAAATTACGATCCATCCATGGATGCAGTCAGAGCTCTTTTATTCCCACTTCATATTACGGCATTTTGTTTATGCGACTCTTTGGCTGAAGATTCATACCTTGGAGCATCTCAAGTAATTATAGTTAGCGCTTCAAGTAAAACTGCCATTGGTCTGGCTCAAGGTTTGGCTGATACTAAAAATGCCCCAAAAATAGTTGGGCTTACATCTCCATCTAACTCACAGTTTGTGGAAAATCTTGGCTGTTATGACGAAGTGATTTCTTATGATGAGCTTAGTAATGTAGATTATTCAGTAGGTTCTGTGATGGTTGATATGGCTGGTAATCGAGAAATTCTTGGAACTCTTCATGGAGGGCTGGGTGATAACATGCTCAAGTGCCTTACGGTGGGCATGACTCATTGGGATAATGAGACCACAGCAGAGGATGCTCTAGGCCAAGCAATGCTTAGAGATAGAACTGAATTCTTTTTTGCTCCAGCTCATATTCAAAAACGTATTGGAGAGTGGGGGCACCCCGGCTATGCTGAAAAAACAAATTCATTCATGGCTGCCAGGGCACTGCAAAGTAAAAGCTGGATGCAGATCAAAGAGATACATGGTTTAGAAAATTTTACCAGCACTTATGAAGAAATGGTTGATGGAAAAATTAATCCAAATGAAGGAATCATCGTTAACTTAAATAATTAAAAGGAGAAATAAATGAAAAATGTATTAAGAATAGTAGCCGGTCTTATTGGCATTTTATTTTTTTTAAACGGACTTCAATGGATCATCAGCCCAGCAAACGTTGCAGCTTCTCTCGGCATGCCGTTGTTGGAGGGAGTAGGACTTAGTACTCAAATTGGAGATCTTGGAAGTTTCTTCATAACTGTAGGTGCCATGACATTAATTGGCGCGATTACAACAACTCGTCATTGGTTCTATGCACCATCGATACTTTTATTAGTGGCAGCTTTGTATAGAACCCTTTCAACAGTTTTATACGGTGCTCCATTTGTAATGTCAGCAATTCTTGTTGAGGTAGTTGTAGGTTTATTTTTAATTTTTGCAGGCTCAAAGATTTCAATAGAGGATTGAAATTATGAAGCTACTTAAATATATATCAATTATTGCTGTCCTTGGCTTTATCTTGGCGTCTGTATTGGCAAGAGTTCCAGCTGTGCAAGATCGTCTTATGTTGAGATTTGTTCAAACTCTGGGCGGCTCTACTGCTGATCTGAATGATAACTCTTTGTCAGCCGTTGTATGTGGCTCCAGATCACCTCTTCCATCTCCAGGAAGAGCACAAACATGTGTCCTAATTAATGCAGGTGGCAATTATTATGTTGTGGATATTGGTGATGGCAGTGCAAATAATCTCAATAATTGGAGGATAGATACTAACAAAATACGCGGTACTCTGTTAACACATCTCCACTCAGATCACATATCAGATCTTGCTGACCTACACTTAGCGACTTGGGTTAATTCTGCTCATACAAAACCTTTGGATGTTTATGGTCCCGAAGGAGTTGAGCTTGTAACCCAGGGTTTTGAGAACGCATATCAGTTGGACTATCAATTCAGACATGAGCATCATGGCAATGAAGTGGCGCCAAGGGATATCGCTGGGTTTAATGCATTTCCAGTAGACTTATCAAACCCAGTTATCATTGATCAAGATGGTTTGAAGGTCACAGCGTTTAGGGTGCCTCATGATCCTGTTAAACCAGCTCTAGGTTACAGATTTGACTACAAAGGTAGGTCAATTGTTATCAGTGGTGATACCTCTTACAGTGAAAATCTTATCAAGCATTCTCAAGATGCTGATGTGCTATTTCATGAGGCTCAGGCAAATCATCAATTGAAAATTATGAGGAAAGCTTTAGCTAACAATAAAGGGTTAGTAAAAATTTTAAATGATATTGAAACTTACCATACAACACCCATTGAAGCGGCTAAAGCAGCTAACTTAGCAAATGTCGATTATTTAATGTTTTATCATCTAACTCCTGCACCTAGAAATAACTTAATGGAAAGAATGTTTTTTCGAGGTGTTGATGAAATCAGGAAAGATTGGAGCTCATCAAAGGATGGCACTATGGTTGTTTTACCATTAGACTCAGATGAAATAATTATTACTGAGATAAATTAATGGATGTAAAAAATAAAAGAGTTGTTGTCACTGGTGCAGCTAGCGGTATTGGTAAGGCTCTATGTGAAGCTTTTCATCAAGCAGAAGCTCAATCAGTTATCGCTGTAGATATGAATCTCGATGGCGCACAAGAAACAGCTGATTCAGTTGATGGTATTGCTATTCAAGCAAATGTTGGCAATGAAAAAGACATTATTGATGTCATCCAAAAGGCAGATGAGTATGTTGGAGGCACAGATATTTTTTGTTCCAATGCAGGAATTGGGGGCGTGCCAGGATTTTTTGAAGTTGAAGCCTCGGATTGGCAAAATATTTGGGATGTGAATGTTCAATCTCATATCTTTGCAGCAAAACATGTTTTACCTCAAATGATTGAAAGAGGAGAAGGCTATCTAGTCAATACTTCATCAGCAGCCGGGCTTTTAACTCAGTTAGGAGCAGCAGGTTATTCAGTGACCAAAGCAGCCGCGATAAGTTTTGCTGAATGGGTCAAAATTACTTATGGAGAAAAAGGTATTGGTGTTTCTTGTCTTTGTCCTCAAGCAGTTAGAACAGCTATGACCGCTCAAGGTCCTGGTGTTGCAGGTGTCGATGGGATGATGGAGCCCGATGTGGTTGCGCAAGAAGTTTTGAAATGCATTTCAGAAGAAAAATTTTTAGTATTACCCCATACAGAAGTAGCTGAGTATGTTTCAAGAAAGGGAAATGATAGAGACAGATGGATATCAGGAATGCAGAGACTGCAAAAGCAATACGAAGATTTTTTAACCCCAGTGGATATGAAATAAAAGGAAGGAATATGAAAACTAAGATTACAGAATTATTTGGCATCGAGCATCCAATCATTCAAGGCGGGATGCATCATGTTGGCTTTGCTGAGTTAGCTGCAGCAGTATCAAATGCTGGTGGGCTTGGAACAATTACTGGTTTAACGCAAGGTACCCCTGAGAAGCTTGCCAATGAAATAGCTCGATGCAAGGAGATGACCGATAAACCTTTTGCTGTGAATCTCACTTTTTTGCCTTCTTTAACTCCTCCAGATTACCCAGGATTGGTAGATGTGATTATTGGCGGGGGCGTTCCAATTGTTGAGACAGCGGGCAGAAATCCAGCTGAGTATTTACCAGCCCTCAAAGAAGCAGGTATTAAGGTGATTCACAAATGCACCTCAGTAAGACATTCTTTAAAAGCCCAATCTATAGGATGTGACGCAGTTTCAGTGGATGGTTTTGAGTGCGGCGGGCATCCTGGTGAAGATGACATACCTAATTTTATTCTTTTACCAAGAGCTGCTGATGAACTTGAAATTCCATTTGTTGCCTCAGGTGGCATGGCTGATGCGAGAAGTTTAGTTGCGGCCATGGCTCTTGGAGCAGAAGGCATGAACATGGGTACAAGATTTATAGCTACCCAAGAAGCTCCTGTGCATCAAAATGTTAAAGATTCAATTGTGAATGCGTCGGAATTAGATACCAGATTAATTATGCGTTCCCTAAGAAATACTGAAAGAGTATTAAATAATGAAGCTGTAGAGCGCCTTATGGAAAAAGAAGCCGCCTTAGGTGACCAGCTCACCTTTCAAGATATAGCCGATGAGGTTGCCGGGGTTTATCCAAAAATTATGCATGAGGGCACAATGGAAGTTGGAGCTTGGTCTTGTGGCATGGTTGCTGGATTAGTTAATGACATTCCAACAGTAAAAGAGTTAATCGATGGGATTATGAGCGAAGCAGATGCAATTATTGGTAAGAGATTAGGAAATTTCTAATTCTAAAATTTTGGTTTTACCCCAAGATCCCAGTGACTCTGTCGATAAGCCAGAAAAAACCCATGCCACCTAAAATCAATGAGGTGAGGGTGGCTGATTGCTTATATAAATTAAATTTGTGAGCAAGCCAGATCATTGATCCAAATATTGGGACTAACATAAGCTGACCTGCTTCAATCCCCAGGTTAAAGAACAGTAAAGAAAGTAGCAGCTGCTCATTCCCAATACCAATTCCCGTTAGGGCATTAGCAAAGCCTAGTCCATGCAGCAATCCAAAGCCAAATGCAATTAGCCAAGGCGTAGATTTATATTTTTTGCTTTCACTAACCTCTAATGCAAGATAAATGATAGTAAGAGCAATAATAGCTTCTACAGTAGCTTGAGGTAGCGACACCAACTCAAATACTGATAAGCCCAAGGTAATGCTGTGAGCAAAAGTGAAAGCTGTAATTGTTTTAACTGCATTTAAAAATCCAGAAATTAAGAAAAGTAACCCTAGGATGAAAAGGATATGATCATTACCACTTAATAAATGATCAATACCCAGGGTGAAATATCCAACCGGATAAACCTGCTCTTTGAATGGAATCTCTATTGATGATCTCTTGAGGTTCATCAACCCTTCAAACACCTCTCCATTAAAGTGAGTGATTGTTACCAATGCATCTGTGAGCACACTCAGATTATTGACTGAAATTATTTGGCCTTTAAGAGAGTTTTCACAACTTAACGATATTTTTTCAACTAGATATTTTCCCTTTTGACTAGGTAATTGGCTCTTTCTCTCGCAACTGTTAGGAAAAAAAACTTCTGCTCTAGCACCGATATTTTTAATCGGGTACATCCAACTAACCTCGTATTCATTTTCAGTTAGCTCATTTATGACCAGGTGGGCTGGATTAAACTCATGAGAGAATAGTGCAGTTGAACAAAAAAGTATGACTAATGTTTTAGCGAGTTTACAAGTCATTAGAACTTATAATCTGGATTAATTATGACTCTGTATTGAGACCTTATTTCATTAATATATTCATCAATCGCTTTATCTTGGGCTTGCGAAAGATAGTCTTGTTGAACCTTTATTAGTACTTTTTCTAGGGGAGGAGAGAATCCATTTTTAACCTCCTTTAAGAGAATAATATGTTGACCAAAAGCAGACTCATGAGGACCGGACCACTCATTTATAGAAAGGTTCTCGATAGCTGAAAAGAATAACTCACCAAAATTTTTTTTAATTTCATTTGAGCTGTTTTGATAAAAGTTTTTTCCTAGAAAAAAGGGATCACCTATTAGTTCAGTCCCATTAGTCTGATAGTCGTTAAAAGCTTTAGTTGCTCTTTCTTTGGCATTAGACTCTTTTGAAAAATAGTGATGTGAGAAAGAGTAGGTTGCTGGAACAAAGTAATCATCTTTATTTAGATTAAAAAAATTTTCTAATTCTTCTTGCGATGGATCACCTGGAATCGTTTCTTGTTTTAAAAAAGTAATTTTCTGAGCCAATCTTCTCTTTATAATTCGATCTTCTTGATCTAACTCTAAAAGCAATGCCTCTCTGTATAGAATCTCTTCTTGAACAAAGTTATTGATAATACTAACGATCTCTTCATCGCTTGGAGGTCTTCCAACTTGTGACTTCCATGCCGAAAGAAGACTGGTTAACTCTTGATCTGAAATATATATATCTTTTGAGTCTTGTTCAGAATTAAATCCAATATCAAGAATGAAAATGATTAATCCAATAACAAAAAATGCAACTATTCGCGGGTTCACTGTGCTTGCTCAGATTTACAGTGGAATAATATCTAGCTTTCTCGACTCTGGTATATACCAAATAGGAGAAGACCATGCGCGTTCTTGAATCGTTTCATCTAGATCAGGTCTTGGCTTGACTCCTGCTTTTAATGCATCCCATGTAGACCATCTGCATGTCGGATTTTCTAAAACTCGAACATAATAAAAAGCTTTAATGGTTGGATCAAAGTCAGGATCTACCCAAGTAGTTTTTAACTCGACCGCTCCGACATCACTTGAGATGGAGCAATCATTGATGTTTACCTTAGCACCATTATCAGGACAGCGATTAGTTATGGGATCTACTGTTAGTCCATCTGAGCATGCAACATCATAAACTTTCTCCTTCGGGGTTCCAGAGGCATTTTCAACCCATCCTTTGATGATTTGTACTCTTTGAAGCGGAGCTCCTAATTTATCACGCTGAGCCCAAACTAAGAATTGTGGTGTTTGATTATCTTGGCTAAATAGATCTGCACCCATGGTGACACCTTTTGCATAGGCATTTTTAACCATATCCTCAGAATTCATATCAATTGACTGCATGTCAAATCCAGCAAAGAATCTCACTGCCATTCTGGTGCCTGTTGTAGCGAATGTCTCTTTCCTTTTAAAGGCTTGAAAAATAGAATCTCGAGTATTTTCTTCTGCCCATGCAACTGCTAAGCCTGATGCACTCCATTGATCAAATCCAACATCTGCATAGGTTCTACCTTCGATATCCTGAATGCTTATAGGCTGATCATAAAGCTCAGCATATTCTTCCAGTTGTTCAATTCTATCTTGAGTTAAAGGTACACTTCCTCTGCCCATATCAGTTCCATCTAATACTCCAGCTTTCGACCAATAATTGTTCTCATCAAATCCTCCGGCACCAGTATGAGTATCACTTGATCCTATTAGACCAAATTTATAAGGATTACCTCGACCTTCCCATTCTAAAGTTAGACCTCTCAGATATGCATCTCTAACGTAGCCTCCTTGGGGCATACTGTATGTTGGCGGCCTGCTTCCAACTCTTTTATCCATGATTTCAAAATCTGCCCATTCATCATCTGGAGAAAGAAGTGGGTGAGTATCAGAGGTTCCTTTAACCTGGGTCATTTCAACAACAGGCTCATTTCGCATTCGCTTTTCAGCATATTCTATGCTGATTGGATTTCCTCTAAATGTTTCAACCTCAAACATTTGGCCATTAGAGCCATTACTATTGTGAGGCATGGCCAAAGAATCGACGCCCTTATCTCTTAAACCATCCATCCATGTCCAAAGGTCTTCTGGATTTAGGGAGTCAATTCTTGTCCAAGGTCTAATGGGAGCTTTTGAAGAGTCAAAAATAACATTTCTGTGTAAATTACCACCTTCAACATCTGTTGAGGTTGTGAATTCATAACCAATAAATGTAGTGAATTCCCCTGGCTTATTGAATTCTTCAGCAGCATTTGCAACATCTGCCCATGCAGACTTATGCACATCATAATCGAATGATTGAAGGGCTACTTGAATGTTGTTAGTAAACCAAGCTTTCCAAAGTTTTGGATGCCAATATGGATAAGGGTCAACTATTGCTTGGCTTAAAACAGAGCTAAATAGATCTGTTCTTTCACCTAGAGACTCAATAGTTACATTCTCAGGTCTATTAATGTTGTGCATTGGCTTAGTCCATTCTTTTTTGGACATTTCTGATGATGTGTCGGCATAATTTTCTATCATTCCCATGTAAAAGCCATGATCAGTAACTGCATAAAAATCTAAAGGCTCTCTTAATTTCATGTCAAAACCTAAAGGATGCTTGATGGCCTCACCTTTTGCATATCTGTAAGCATCATATGGAGTAGCCGTCACACCAAAAATATATGCATCAAATGAATACTTCGTATGAACATGCAAGTCACCATAAAGTGGAATTCGTTCTGGATTGGGGGGCACACTATTTTCAATTTCCGGCTGATCTATTGAGAAGTCTACAATCTCCAAAGCTGAATCAGTTTGAAAGTTCGTATAAAACCCAGTTGCATATATTAAAAAAATCGTTGATACAACTATTAGACCTATAAAAGATTTGTTCATTTTTATTTTATTCCCCTATACGTATAGTGTTTATTTTAACTTATTTTTTTAAGTCTTAGTGATAAATTGACACAATATATGACAATACTATATAAAGTCCTTAGCGCTTAATCATATTTAATTTAAGGAGCAATATGAGCGATTCATCAACATACATTCCGCCAAAAGTTTGGAAGTGGGAAAATCAAAGTGGTGGCAAGTTTACTAACATCAACAGACCTATTTCAGGCTCAACGCATGAAAAGGAGTTACCAATAGGCAAGCATCCTCTTCAGCTTTATTCATTGGGTACTCCAAATGGAATTAAAATAACAGTTATGCTTGAAGAGCTTTTGGCCTTAGGTCATGAAGGCGCAGAATACGATGCATTTCTCATCAATATTGGTGAGGGAGCGCAATTTGGTAGCGGCTTTGTTGAAATTAACCCAAATTCTAAGATTCCTGGATTATTAGATATGAGCACCAAACCTTCGACTCGTGTATTTGAATCAGGAGCAATCATGCTTTATTTAGCTGAAAAATTTGATGAATTCATTCCAACTGATCCGTCCGAAAAAGCTGAATGTATGTCTTGGTTCTTTTGGGGCATGGGCAGCTCTCCATATTTAGGTGGAGGCTTTGGGCATTTTTATGCTTATGCGCCTGAGAAATTTGAATATCCAATCAATCGTTTTGCCATGGAAGTAAAGCGTCAATTAGATGTTCTAGACAAAAACTTATCTAAAAGACAATATTTATCAGGAGACAAATTTAATATTTCTGATATAGCTGTGCATTCTTGGTATGGCACTTTAATTTTACGGAATGCATATAACTCAGCAGAATTTTTAGATTTAGCATCTTATAAAAATGTTGTTCGTTGGGCAGAAGAAATTGCTGAGCGACCTGCATATAAAAGAGGCTCAAGAGTTAATAGGGCGCCTAGTCCTGAAGATAATGCTATTGTTGAACGTCATGATGCAAGTGATCTAGATTAGTCATTAAGAATATTGAAATGATAAAAGCTTTTAGAAATTTTATGTCCCGAAGGACGATAAGTTATAAGACTAGAAATTACATAATGAATTCTTTTTCTAGTTATGAAAAATTTCAACAAATTAGAGAGCAAACAGAATCTGAAAGACAAGCTGCGAATAGACCTCATGAAGTTTTGTATTTTCATAAAGTAGATGACCCATACTCTCATTTAACTATTCAATGTTTAGAACAGTTAGAGTCTTCTTATGAAATAACTCTCAAGTTCATTCTAGTCGGCGAAGAGAATCTTGATACAGTTCATGAACCTTCCTTATACAACATTTATTGTTTACAAGATGTAAATCGCATTGCACCTTTTTATAACATTGATTTTCAGGCTCATGAGTATCCTGCAAAAGAGTTAGTGGAAAAAGCAAACTCAATTTTAACTGCAGCCAAATCAGATGACCTTATTGAAATAGCAAATAAAGTTAATTCTGCTTTGTGGGAGGGAGATATCGGCACTTTAGATAAATTATCTTCAACTTATTTTGCAACTAAGGCTGAGGTTAAGGAAAACTTAATCCAAGGCAATAAAATTAGAGATGCCAAGGGTTACTATTTTGGCTCTGCATTTTATTATGAGAAAGAGCTTTATTGGGGAGTAGATCGTTTACCATATTTAGAAGAGAGGCTTGCTGAATTAGGAGCAAAGAAAGCCCACGAAATCCAAAACATTTGCCCTTTAGAATTGAAAGCTCCTATAAAATTTACATCAGATAAAAAAGTAAATTTATATTACTATCCATCTCTAAACAGCCCATACACTTTTGTTAGCACCAAAAGAGTTAGACAAATGCGAGAAGATTATCCAATTAATCTTATTACCAAGCCTGTATTGCCTATGCTCATGCGTATGATGACTATTCCAGGCTTCAAGGCAAAATATATTATTTCAGATGCTGCAAGAGAGGGTAGAAGGCATAATCATGAAATGAAATCCATCTATTCACCCATCGGGAAACCAGCTCGAAAATCTTACTCATTGTTTCCAATTATTGATGAGGCAGGCAAAGGTTTTGAGTACATTGAAGCATTATTAAAGGCATCATTTCAGGATGGAATTAATATAGGCGATGAAAGTTTTTTACAAAATGTGGTAACTGATCTTGGCCTTGATTGGCAGGTCATAAAAAAAGATTTAAACACCAAGCGATGGAAAAAAATTCTCAATGATAATGTTGAAGACATGTATGCAGGAAATTGTTGGGGGGTTCCAAGCTTTAAGATTACTGACCAAGATGAAGGTAATCCATTTTATGTTTGGGGACAGGATAGAATGTGGCTTTTAAAAGAAGAAATATTTAAACGTTTAGGTGGATAATTATGAAAATTAAAAATGAATTTTTAGTAGTGCTTGTGTTGATTATCGCGTCTTGCTCAGATGGAAATAAATCAACAAATTTAGAAGTATCTTTGCATGATAAACCATTGCTGCAAGTTGAAATTCAACCTCGGCCATTGCCTAACCCAAATAAAAATGCATATTTTGGTGACCTACATGTTCATACAGCAAATTCATTTGATGCATATACTTTCGGCACCATTACCACTCCTGCTGATGCATATAAGTATGCACAGGGACATGCAATACTCCACCCAAGCGGATTCCTAATCCAACTTAGCAGGCCATTGGATTTTTACGCAGTTACTGACCATGGTGTCTATATGGGATTGATGAAGGAGGCTGCTGACACAACCTCTGAATTCTCAAAGTATGAGATTGCTAAGCCCCTGCACAATTTAAATGAATCAGTAAATGATGGACTCTTTTCTCTCATTAAAAGGGCTGGCCTCTTTAGACCTTTTGCTCGAGGAGTCACAGAAGGTCTTGATGATGGGACCATAGATAGCTCTATCGTAGAGGAGGTCGGTAAATCAGTATGGCGTGAAACTATTAAAGCTGCTGATGAAGCCTATGCTCCAGGCGCTTTCACTACCTTTGCTGCCTACGAATATACTTCCAGTTTTGACCTTTATGATAAATATTTACATCGAAATGTCATATTTAAAGATACAAAAGATCTCCCAGCTAAAATTTTTACCAGGGCTGATAGTCAAGATCCTGAGGAGCTCTGGGATTGGATGAATTTAATGAGATCCAAAGGAGTTGAGAGTCTTGCTATTCCTCATAATTCAAATATCTCTGGAGGAGCTGCATTTGCTCTCATTGATTATAATGGCGGCCCCATTGATGAAGAGTACACAAAGAAACGAGCTCTCAATGAGCCTTTGGTTGAAATAACTCAAGTCAAAGGTACTTCAGAAACTCATCCATTGCTGTCTAAAAATGATGAGTGGGCAGCTTTCGAGGTAAAAACGGGAATTGAGGAAGAAAAACTTATCAGTAATTTAAAAGGGAGCTATGTTCGAGATGCATACTTAAGAGGTTTAAGTCTTGCAGAGAAAGGTTTAAGCAATCCATATAAATTTGGATTAATAGGCTCAAGCGACACACATGTTTCTGGACCATCAGACAGTGAAGAAGTTTTTTTCTCAAAAGTAGGCATTCTTGATGCTACAGCTGAGTTGAGAGGCTCGATTCCATTCAAAAGATTCTATGGAACATTTTTAAAAGCGTTGCGACCCAATATTCTTAAGGAAGTTGATGGTAAAAACTATTTTGCTGGAAACGAACGCGTGATTAATTTTTCAGCTTCTGGCCTTGCTGCTGTTTGGGCTGAAGAAAATACACGAGAAGCCATTTATGATGCTTTTCGCCGCAAAGAAACATTTGCTACAAGTGGACCCCGAATGAAAGTAAGATTTTTTGCAGGCTATGATTTAGAGAACTCTCAACTTGATGATTTAACTCTTATTCAAGATGCATATGCCAACAGTATTCCGATGGGGGGAACGCTCAATACTGAATCAAATAAAAATCCAACATTTTTAGTTTGGGCGATTGCAGATCCGATGGGAGCTCCATTGCAGAGAACTCAAATTATTAAAGGATGGTTAGAAGATGGAGAGCATAAAGAAAAAGTTTACGATGTAGCATGTTCTAATGGATTAAGCGTTGATCCTTCGACCAATCGTTGTCCTGATAATGAGGCTTGGGTTGATTTAAGTGATTGTTCTATTAGCGCAGACTCTGGATCAAGAGAAATGAAAGTTTTTTGGCAAGATCCTGAATTTCAAAATGGCCAGAATGCTTTTTATTATTCTAGAGTACTTGAAAATCCAGTCTGCAGATGGTCAACATGGGATGCAGTTAGAGTTGGTGAAAAGCCTAGATCAGATTTACCTGCCACAATTCAAGAGAGAGCTTGGTCTTCACCTATTTGGTTAAAGTCAAGTTAAAATAAGTACTCAATGAGTACTTCTACAAATAAGGTCGCTTTAGTTACCGGTGCTTCCGATGGAATAGGGGCTGAATTTGTTCAGATTCTTGCAGGACGAGGCTATGATTTGATTCTTGTCGCTCGTCGTAAAGAAAAGCTTGATCAGTTGGCAGTTAAATTGAGTGATGAGTTTGGAGTTAATTGCACTGTTATGGCAGCTGATTTATCAGAACCCAAAGCAGCTCAAAATTTATTTCAACGCGTTGAAGACAGTGGATTGAAAGTAAATTTTTTAATCAATAATGCTGGGCTTCTTCACAATGGATTTTTTACCAAACTCAGCCTTGAAGCCCAAGAAAAAATGATTCAAGTTAATGTAATGGCCCTTACAGCTTTGACTCACTTATATGCAGATAATATGTCAGCTAATGGAGGCGGGCATATCTTGAATGTGGCCTCACTGGCTGGTTGGATGGCTATTCCAAATCAGAATGTTTACGCTGCATCAAAAGCTTATGTTGTGTCTTTCTCTCAAGCGTTATCTAATGAAATGATTGCTGCAAATAGCGGGGTTAAGGTAACTGCATTATGCCCTGGTTATACTGCTACAAAAATGATGGATAACCCTGACCAAGGAGCAACTCTTCGCATTCCATCTGGCATGATGATGTCAGCTAAAGATGTAGCTGAAATCGGTATAAAAGCATGTTTTGCTGGTAAGGATATTGTAGTTCCTGGCCTTGCTAATAAGTTCACTACAATCATTACGCGTCTCTTTTCAAAGTCATTAATAACAAAGATTTTCGGTTCTTTTTATAGAAAGAATATGGACTGAAAAGTTAGCATTATTTTGTTAAGGTTTTCATATGAGCGAACAAGCTATTAAAAAGATACTTATTACTGGTGCGAATGGATTCATTGGCGGGTCATTAATGCGTTATTACCAAAATCAGGATCAAGATGTTGTAGGGGTTGATCTTGTTGGTAATGGTGATGATATTGTTGAAGGTGATATATCTCAACCAGATACAATCAGTCAGCAACTACAAGAATGCGATGTGATTATTCACACAGCTGCACTGGTCTCTAATGCGATGCAAGATTCTGATATGTGGCGTGTTAACGTCTTAGCAACTCGCAATTTAATTCAAGCAGCAAAAGAGCACAAAGTTCGACGTTTCGTGCAAATTTCATCAATCGTGGCTTATGGAAATACAGCAGAGGGTGAGATAAATGAAACTCATCCTGTGCATGCCGATGGAGGTAGCTATGTGCTGACAAAACTAGCCTCAGAGCATGTTGTCTTAAGCGAGCAGACCAATGACGAAATAGAAGTGGTGATAATCCGTCCAGGAGATGCATATGGTCCGGGTAGCCGCCCTTGGATTATTGCTCCATTAGAAGCAATTGCTAAAAATCAGTTTATGCTTCCAGAAAAAGGAGAGGGTTTCTTTAGACCCATATATATTGATGATTTAGTTCGAGGTATAGCAATGGCCTCAGGGCATTCAGATGCAGCTGGTGAAATTTTTAATTTATCTTGCGAGGGCTATATATCTACCAAAGACTATTTCACTCCTCATTATAATTGGCTCGGTAAAAAAGGACCTATGCTCGTTTCCACAAAACTGGCTTTGAGGATATCTGCAATTGCATCAAAATTGGCTGACCTTATGGGTAACCTAAATGAAGCCTCGCCATCGACTGTAAAACAGCTTTCAACCAAGAGTTGGTTTTCAATTAAAAAAGCTGAGCGGATTCTTGGGTGGAAGCCTGAAGTTTCATTCGAAGAGGGGATGAAAGTAACTCATCAATGGGCCAAGAGGCAAGGGTTGCTTGAAAAGTGATTAAGGCAATCTAATTAGGAGAAATCAATGCGTTTATGGAATGGTTGGGGGAATGAAGATAGTGATCTGACTATGGAACTTGGTGATGGTCTTCGTTCGCTGCTGGAAGTCCTCGTTGGACCAGGTACCGCACTTAGTCAGGCAACCTTAAATGAAGTAATTTCTAAAGTACCTGACACTCGTCTTGATGACCATCCGTTAATCAAAACCGATCCTGAAACACGAGTTCGTCATGCGCGTGGCCAAAGTTTGCCTGATTGGTTAGAAATGCATAGTGGGAATGTTGATACCTTTCCAGATGGTGTTGCATTCCCAGAATCATCAGAGCAAGTTCGAGAACTGCTAGCTCATGCTAAAGAAAATAATTTGATAGTTATTCCTTATGGTGGAGGAACATCGGTGGTGGGCCATATTAATCCCGAGACAAGTGATAAGCCGATATTGACCATAGATATGGGAAAAATGAATTCTATGTTAAGCATTGACACCGAAAGTCAGTTAGCCACCTTTGGGGCTGGAGCTCCAGGTCCCGTCGTTGAGGAAGAGCTAAAAAAACATGGCTATACACTTGGCCATTTTCCTCAATCTTGGGAGCTATCTACTTTGGGTGGATGGGTGGCCAGTCGATCAAGCGGTCAGCAATCTCTTCATTATGGACGCATAGAAAACATGTTTGCTGGGGGTAATATCGAAACTCTTAATGGAACCATGATAATTCCAACTATCCCAGCATCTTCAGCCGGCCCCGATATTCGTGAGATGATTCTTGGCTCTGAGGGTCGCATGGGAATTATTACAGAAGTTACTGTGCGCATTACACCCTTGCCAGAGAAAGAAAAATTCCAAGTGATCTTTTTTCCTTCTTGGGAAATTGGGATTAGTGCTGCGAGGGAATTGATTCAGCAGCGAGTAGCTTTGTCTATGGTGCGATTAAGCAACCCACTTGAGACAACCAGTCTTCTATACATGGGCGCGGGCAGCGACAGCAGTGGGGTAGTTGCCTTAGAGGAATCACTATCTAAAAAAGGCATTGGAGAAGGTAAAGTCATGATGACATTTGGGGTCACTGGTTCCGCTCGTCATTGTGATGCTGCCTATCAATTAGCGCTTGATCACTGCAATGGTCTTGGTGGTGTTGCAGATGAATCTGGTCTTGGTGAGAATTGGGCTCATGGTCGATTCCGCGCTCCATATCTTCGAGATCCGCTAGGTGCAGAAGGCTATGTTGTTGATACCATGGAGACAGCCGTTGATTGGTCAAAAGTTTCTGAAGCTGCAGAAAATATTGAGCAAGCAATTCGAACAGCTTTGGATGATGAGGGTGAGCAAGTGCATGCTTATACTCATTTATCTCACGTCTATGGTCAGGGATCGAGCATTTACACCACTTATTTGTTTCGCATAGGTAAAAGTTATGAGCAGGGAATGAATCGATGGATGAAGTTAAAAAAAGCTGGAGCCGATCAGATTGTTGCTCATGGCGGTACTATCAGTCATCAGCATGGTGTAGGCAGTGACCATAAGAATTATTTAACAGCTGAAAAAGGCGAGCTTGGCATCGCTGCAATTAATAGTTTATGTGAACAATTTGATCCCAAAGGTCAAATGAATCCAGGAAAGTTACTCCCTGATAACAAGAATTAATTTGTCATGACAGGATTTACTAATCGCGAAAAACTTTTATCTAAAATGCGTAATGGTGAGCATTTGGATTGGGATATTATTGTTATTGGTGGAGGTATTACTGGTGCCGGCGTTCTTCGTGAAGCGCGACGCCAAGGTTACAAAGCATTATTGCTTGAGCAACAAGATTTTTCATGGGGTACTTCAAGCAGATCATCAAAAATGGTTCATGGAGGCTTGCGCTACCTTGCTGCGGGCGATATAAAACTTACCAAAGAATCAGTTCAAGAAAGACAGCGACTGTTAAAAGAAGCTCCTGGATTGGTTGATCCCATTTCTTTTTATTTCACTTTTAGAAAAGGTAAATTCCCTGGCCGCATAGCCATGAAGATCATTCTAACCATCTATGACTTTTTTGCTGGGGCTCAAGACAATAGATACTGTAACAACAAGGAATTATTGGAACGTTTTAAGGGTCTAGATGACCACAAACTTCAGGGGGCAAGTTGTTATACAGATGCGATGGTGGATGATTCGCGATTAGTTCTTCGCGTATTACAAGACAGTATTGATGATGGTGGCTATGCCCTAAATTACACAAAAGTTGAAGATCTCTTATTAACAGATGGTCAGGTTTCTGGCGTGAGCATTCAAGACAGCGATCACTCTGGATTAATTCACTTAAATGCCCCGGTCGTTATTAATGCTACAGGTGCCTGGGCAGATAGACTTAGAAATGTTGTTAATAGTGAGACTCGCATTAGGCCATTGCGTGGCAGTCACATTATTATTGCTAAATCCTTATTTCCCATTTCTGATGTCATGACTTTCCTGCATGTTGATGATAAGCGAGGTGTTTTTGTATACCCTTGGGAGGGAACAACAGTTATTGGCACTACTGATATAGATCATAATGAAGATATAGATATTGAGGCCGGTATTTCTGATCAAGAGGTTGACTACTTATTAAAAGCTTTCAATAGCCAATTTCCAAACAATACACTAAATCGAAGTGATGTCTTATCTACTTGGGCTGGTGTTCGCCCTGTGATTGGAGCAGAAAAAAGCAAAGATCCTTCTAAGGAACGTCGAGATCATGCAGTTTGGTCTGACAATGGATTGATTACTGTTAGCGGTGGCAAGCTTACTACCTTTCGATTAATTGCATTGGATGCTCTGGCAGCAGCCAAAGATAATCTTCCAGCAGCCAAAGAGATTTTCGACGATAGGGTATTCTTGACTCCTGCAATTACTGCTGAGGCTCTGTCACCAGAAAATACTAGTTGGGCTCAACGTTTACTCGGTCGATACGGTGATAAGGCGATTGATCTTGTAAATGAGAGCTCATCAGATGAACGCCATAATCTAAATGAAACTGAGTTCTCTTTAGCTGAATGTCGATGGGCGATAAAATATGAAGCCGTAGAGCATCTTGATGATCTTTTGCTTAGAAGAACTCGTTTGGGTATGTGTCTACCTTATGGTGGCAGGAGCCTTTTTCCAGCTCTAAAAGAACTATTTTTATCTAATCAAAATTGGGATGATGAAAGATGGCAACAAGAAGTTACGCGCTATGAAACAATTTGGACTAAGTATTACAGTCTTCCTAATCATACTTAAGGTGAGGTTGTGATGAAAAACGAAAAGTATTTTCTGAGTATTGATAATGGAACTCAGAGTGTGCGAGCCATGGTTTTTGACGGAGAAGGCCAGCTTATTGCAAAAAGCAAAGTTGAAATTGAGCCTTATTTTTCTTCTCAGAAAGGATGGGCAGAGCAGCATGCAGATTATTTTTGGGACTCTCTTTGTCAGGCTTGCCAAGAACTATGGCCAAAGTTGCCCATATCTAAGGAAGCTATTGCAGCTGTTTCAGTCACTACCCAGCGTGCAACTGTGGTCCCTATGGGGAAGGACAATCAACCCTTGCGACCTGCTATTAGTTGGTTAGATCAGCGACAAGTAGAAACAAAACCTCAACTAGGAAAAATAGAATCAGCTTTAATGAGCTTGATTAGAGCTAAGCCATTAGTAGATTTAATGCACGCACAGGCTGAAGCCAATTGGATTGAGCAAAATGAGCCTGAGATCTGGAAGCAGATTCACAAATTCTTGCTTCTATCTGGATATCACAATTACAAACTCACTGGTCAATACAATGATGCCATTGCTAGCACTGTGGGGTTTGTACCATTTGAATATAAGACTCAACAATGGGCAGAGCAAAAAGACTGGAAGTGGCGTGCCATGCCAATTCGTCCAGAAATGTTACCAGAGGTTTTACCAGCGGGATCAGTGTTAGGAGAAATTACTGAAGCTGCAGCTGAAGCAACTGGAATTCCTCAAGGACTCCCATTGATTGCCAGTGGTTCAGATAAAGCCTGTGAGGTTTTGGGAACTGGCTGTGTCGACAATGAAACAGGCAGCTTGAGCTATGGAAGCCTTGCTACTCTTAATATTACTTCTGATAAATACCTTGAAGCTATTCCTTTTTATCCAGCATATCCTGGCGTTATACCCAATACATTCAATATTGAAATGATGGTTCAACGCGGATACTGGATGGTGAGCTGGTTTAAAAAAGAGTTTGGACTGCATGAAGAGCAATTAGCAGCCAATCAAAATCTTCAGCCAGAGATGTTATTTGATGAATTGCTGACCAAAGTCCCTGCCGGCTCTGATGGATTAATGCTTCAGCCTTATTGGTCACCCTCCAATGGCGATGGGCCAGAAACTCGTGGTGCTATTATTGGCTTTAATGAAGATCATACAAGGGCACATCTTTATCGCGCAATGATTGAAGGACTGACCTATGCATTAAGGGAAAGTAAAGAACTCTTAGAAAAGCGAAGTAAGAAAACTATCTCTCGGTTGGTTGTATCTGGTGGCGGATCTCAAAGTGACGAAGTTATGCAAATCACCGCTGATATTTTTGGTATGACTGTTTTTCGTCCGCATACTTTTGAAACGTCTTCTCTGGGAGCTGCTATCGCTAGCGCTGTTGGGATTGGCTTGTATTCAGATTTCTCTTCTGCAGTTGAAAAGATGACTCATCAAGGCGATAGATTTGATCCTATAGGCGCTAATCAAGAAATTTATAATGATCTGTATCACAAAGTCTATAAAAAGATGTACGGCAACCTCAAACCCAGTTATGAGGCAATATGGTCAATTACAAACAGATCTCAAATTTAATCTAAAATTATATTTTCTTGACTTAGAGTTAACTTTAACTGTTAGACTTAGCTCTTAATTTTTTTATGGGAGAAAAGAATGCCAGAGATGTCACTTTATGGTTGGTTTCATACATTTATGGGAATTTTTGCGTTGTTAAGCGGATTCTATTCTTTAGTTAAATATAAAATAATAGATTCTGAAAATACATCTGCAAAAATCTTTTTAATTTGTACTTTAGTGGCAGCTGTTACCGCACTCACTTTATATAAGCAGGGCGGATTTGGCGTGGGCCACATGTTAGCTGTTTTAACATTGCTTGCATTAATTGTTGGCAGAGTTAATGAAAAGGGATTATTGTTTGGCTGGTTAGCACCATATTTTCAAACTCTATGTTATACCTCACTCTTTTTGTTTCACTCTATTCCAGCCATCACAGATGGATTGAGGCGTCTACCAGTTGGCGATCCTGTAATAACAACTTTAACTGATCCTCTTTTGCTGGGTTTTTATGGTGCCTTTCTCTTAATTTACATAGTGGTGCTGGTGATGCAAATGTTATGGATCAAGAGGAACACTTAAGATGAGTTTATATACTATTGCCCAGGCTTCTGAGGAAGTTGATTTAACCCCTTACACTCTTCGTTATTATGAGAAAGAAGGCTTGCTTCCTAATGTGATAAAAGATTCTGCTGGTCGAAGAAAATACCATGATGACGACTTGCAAAGAATTGGGTTTATCAAATGCTTAAAAGGAACTGGTATGTCTTTAAAGCAAATTAAAGAATATGGAGATCTTTACGAGCAGGGTAAGGCAAAATTCAAAGAGAGAAATGCGATGCTTGAAGAGCATCGAGAAAAAATTCTACAAGAAATAAAAACCCAAAAGAAATATCTAAAAATGGTTGAAGCTAAGATTGAAATGAAAATCTAGCTATGAACTATAGAGATTTCAAACCTTATTCAAAGATTAGCTCTTTAACGCTTGGTGGAGGCGGTATCGGCCAAGTATGGGGTGAAACAACATCTGAAGAAGCAATCAAAACAGTTCATAGTGCTCTAGATCATGGCATTAATCATTTTGATGTCGCACCTATGTATGGAAAAGGTGAGGCTGAGCGAATCATTGGAAAGTCTTTAAATGGCTTGGATGCAGACGATTTATTTTTTACTACTAAGTGCCAATTAGGAACTCTCCCTGATACTGAAGTCTATGATAAGTTAAATGATTCTCTGACTAGAAGCTTGGATAACATGAAATTAGAAAAGGTGAATTTATTTTTGCTTCATTCTCAATTAATTGAAGATCACTACAAGCTGTATAAGTTTGATGAGATGCGGGCAAAAAGCGCAACTACTTTAAGTTGTTTTTTTAATGCAGCTATTCCAGCTTTTGAGAGACTGAAGAAAGAGGGAAAGATAGATCATTGGGGGATTGGAGGGCTTGGACAAGAGGAGGCAATCATTCAAGCTTTAAACCATTCTCAAGCACCTAGTGCAGTTCAATGTATCATTAACCCATTAAATTCTGCTGGAGCTATTGGTTATGTATCAGAGGCCTTTAACCCGCAAGTGATTTTATCTGAGTGCCAACAGCTGGACATTCCAATTTTAGCAATTAGAGCAGTGCAGGCTGGAGCCTTAACCTCTTCAATGGATAGGTCTCCTCATGAGTCTGGTTTTGATAAAAGTGATTTTGATGATTTTGATAAAGCCGAACCTTTTAGGGATCTTTCAATTGAGTGGGGCGAATCCCCTGCGAGTCTGGCTCACAGGTATGCTTTGAGCATTAAAGGAGTTGCGTCTGTAATCTTAGGAGTTAAAAATAGAACTGAGTTAAAAGAATGCGTTGAGGCTGAGGCAAAAGATCTTCTATCTGATAGTGAGATTCAGCAGATTAAAAATTGCCTTAAAGGTTAATATTTGAAGGAGTGATTGGTGGATACATATCAAAATAAAATAGCGCTAGTAACTGGTGCGTCAACCGGAATTGGCAGAGCCATGGCCATTGATCTTGCAGCAAAAGGCGCTGAGTTAATTTTAACCGCTCGATCTAAAGAGCAATTAGATGCTTTAGCGCAGGAGATCCAAGGAAAGGGAGGAATGGCGCATGTTTTTGTTGAAGATTTAGCTCAACCAGGTTCAGGTGAAAGATTGCATCAGCAAATCCTTGCTGCAGGTCTTGATGTAGATTTATTAATTAATAATGCAGGTTATGGTAGATGGGGTCAATTTGGAGAGTTCCAAAGAGATGATTATGCTGCAATGATTCA
>ERZ891134.91-NODE-91-length-75040-cov-7.872761_pt1 | contig 75040 bp, 77 predicted proteins | sample MGYA00520888_ERZ891134 | MGnify/ENA primary metagenome ERZ891134 (study PRJEB32303, sample SAMEA104408692) | aquatic metagenome | biome: Brackish water; feature: Coastal; material: water | place: Baltic Sea | collected 2014-10-23 | depth 10 m ... | reverse complement strand
TGCCGGTGATGCGCTTTTTTCGTTTTCACCCCAAATCACACCAACCAACACGAATGGGTGTGGGCGGACGTAGCATGTCCGGCCATGCCTGGTGACCGATCCTCAAGTTCTTCGCGCCGCAACGACGGCGGCGGAAATGATCGCGGCGGAAATCGGTCCGACCGACGTGGCGGCAAGGGCTCCGGTCGCGACGATCGGTTCAAACAGGATCGCCCGCAGTTGACCGAGGCCGACCGCCGTTCGATGGACGTGAAGCGTCGCCGCGGACCCAAACCAGAAGTCGACCCTGCGGTGGCGAAGGAACAAGAACGAGCCAAGATCGAGGCACGTACGACCGAGCAGTGGATCGATCAGGGCTCGGTTCGTGGTGCAGCCAAAGCGGCAACACAGCGGGCGGGTTCTCCCGACCGAGCGTCGCGTGATGCGCCCGAACTCGACCCCGAAATTGCTGCGCAGCTCAATGACGCGCTCGGTGCCCAACGTGGTGCCAGGTTGTCCGAACGACTGGCACAGGCGAGCGAAGCACTCGATCGCGAGCGTTTCGACGAAGCCAAACGGATCGCTACGTCCATCGCCAAAGAGGCGCCCGGTGTCGCTGCTGCTCACGAAGTTGCTGGACTGGCGAATTACCGCCTCGGAAGGTATAAGCAGGCGGCTGCTTCGCTGGAGATTGCGCACGACCTGCACGAGAACCAAGAGATCTTGCCGCCGCTTGCAGACTGCTACCGGGCACTTGAACGCTGGTCGGCAGTCGAGCGCGTGTGGTTGCTCATCCGTGAATCGTCGCCGCGCCACGACATCCTGGCCGAGGGCCGGATCGTCGCCGCTGGCGCACTTGCGGACCGTGGCGACCTCCCGGCCGCAATCGAGATGATGATGCCCGCAACAAAGAACACCAAGTCGGTCAAGGAGCACCATCTCCGCCAGTGGTACGTGCTGGCCGACTTCTACGACCGACTGAACGACCCGATCAAGGCGCGCCGCTGGTTTGCGACAATTGCTGAAATTGACCCCGATTACGTCGACGTGCAGACCCGCCTGCGCCATATCGGGCGCTGACGATCAGGGTAGCGCAGTACGATGCACTGCTGATGGGGAGTCTGCAATTCCGAGCTGGAACTGTCGCGGTGGTCTCGAATTCGAAGGGTCGCGTGCTGGCATTTCAGCGCACCGATTTTCCCGGCCAATGGCAATTGCCCCAGGGCGGCATCGACGCGGGTGAGTCGCCGGTTGAGGGTGCCTGGCGAGAGTTGGAAGAGGAAACGGGGCTCGGGCCCACAGACGTCCGCCTCGTCGACGAATATCCCGACTGGACGGTGTACGAGTGGCCTGATGGCGTCAAACGAGGGGCACGTTTAGGGCAGGCGCAACGGTGGTTCTTCTTTGAGGCTCGCGACGACGAGGTTGAGCCGACCCCTGACGGTGACGAGTTCGACGACTGGAAGTGGGTGAAGGTGCCGTGGCTGGTCGACCAGGTGGTCGAGTTCCGCAAGCCTTCGTACCAGCGTGTGCTCGGTGCACGTTCATGACCGACCTGTTCGCAGCGGCTGCCGAGGAGACTCGCCGTGCTCGAGCGCCGCTCGCGGCCCGGCTTCGGCCCAAATCGATTGACGATGTCGTCGGCCAGGAGCACCTGGTCGGCCCGGGTCGTCCGCTGCGCTGCCTGGTCGAAAGCGACCGCTTGAGCTCAGCGCTGTTGTGGGGTCCGCCGGGCACCGGTAAGACCACGCTTGCTCTGGCAGTTGCGGGCTCGACAGAGCGTGCCTTCGAGCAGCTCTCCGCCGTGACCGCCGGCGTGAAGGATGTGCGTGAAACAATCGAGCGTGCTCGCCAACGTCTGGGAGAACGTGGACAGGGAACCATCCTGTTTCTCGATGAGATTCATCGTTTCTCGAAGGCCCAGCAGGACGCTCTCCTGCCGGCGGTGGAGGACGGCACCCTCACCTTGATTGGCGCAACGACGGAGAATCCGTTTTTCGAGGTCAACGCTCCGCTGCGCAGTCGCTCGACGCTCTTCCGACTCGAACCGCTCGATCGGCCGGCTATCGAGCAGCTCGTGGCGCGGGGTCTGGAAGCCGAGGCGACGACGGCTGACGCCGACGCCCTCGAGCTACTCGTCGACCGGGCAGGGGGAGACGGTCGCCAGGTGTTGACCTCCCTCGACGTTGCATGTGCGTTGTCGGATTACACCCACGTCGTGCTTGCCCACGTCGAAGCAGCACTCGGGACCAGCGCGTTGCGCTACGGACGTGATGACCACTACGACGTCGTGAGCGCCTTCATCAAGTCGATGCGCGGGAGCGATCCCGATGCTGCGGTGTATTGGCTGGCGCGCATGCTCGAAGCAGGCGAGGACGCTCGATTCATCGCTCGTCGCATGGTCATTTTCGCCAGTGAAGACGTGGGGCTGGCCGACAGCCGAGGGCTGGATGTGGCAGTGGCAGCGGCCCACGCGCTCGAGCACGTCGGGTTGCCCGAGGCGCAGCTCAACCTGGCTCAGGCGGCGATTTACCTGGCCGCCGCCCCGAAGAGCAACCGAGCCGCGCTCGCGATTTGGAATGCACGTGCGGCTGTTCGCGACGGGGCGACAGGCGAAGTGCCGCCCCATCTTCGCGATGGCCATTATCAGGGTGCAGCAACGCTGGGCCACGGAGTCGGGTACGAGTATCCTCATGACAGTCCGACAGGCTGGGTCGATCAGGAATACCTGCCCGAAGCCCAGCGCGGGAAGCGCTGGTACGAACCGAGCCAGCACGGCGAGGAACAAGAGATAGAGCAGCGAATGGCCACACGTACAACTGAGCAGTCTCCACATGGAGCATCAACATGAGCGCAGGCGACCTGGTGGTGGTGATCGCCGCGTTCGTCCTCATCTGTGGGTTCACGGCATTGATCGTCGTCCTGCTGCGGGTTCATGACACACTGCGCGATTTGCGTGAAGACGTCGTCGACCTGCGCGCCGAGACCACGCCGCTCCTCCTGGAGATGCGGAGCACCACCGATGCGGCACGGTTGACCGTCGATGAGGCACGCGACGACCTTGAGCGGTTTGACAAGGTGCTCGGTTCCGCCGAAGCGATCGGTGATGCCGTTGGTAGTCGAGTGGCCCGCACGGCGTTCTCGTCGCCGGCGATCAAGGCTGCGGGGCTGGCCAAGGGAACGTCTCGAGCCTGGAGCCGTTTGCGCGGCAAGCCAATTGAGCGGTCGCTCATTGGACCTGACCCCAGCACAGCAGGAAACGTGATCGATGTGCGCAATCGCGGCGAACAGGCCCCAGAACGACGGAGACGACGAGCATGATGAAGCGAGTGACGTGGTTCGTCGGTGGCGTGGCCGCCGGCGTGGCCGGTGCCGGCTACGCGAAGAAGAAGGTCAAGGAGGCAGCCTCGAACGTCGCGCCCGCACAGGTGGCGAAGTCAGCGGTGACCAAGGCCAGAGCAAAGACACGCGACATCGCTGACGCGGTCCGCGAAGGGCGAGCGGTGATGAACCAGCATGAGGACGAACTTCATGCAAAACGCGAAGGCCGGCTCGAATCGCTCGAAGATCACGTGGAGCCCGGCGACAAGGTCTTCGTCGACGGTCAACCCGTCGACAGCGGCCGAGTCATCGTGATGCGTCAACGAGGCCGCTGAGAGCTGTGACGGTGATCGACACGGCAATCGACCTTGATGCAGTCGCGCGGGCGCTGCGCACGCGGCTCCGTGACGATCAGGTCAGGGATTCGCCGACATTGCGCAACCTCTACCGTCACGACGCGTCGAACATGACTGGCCGAGCCGGCATCGTCTGTTTTGCCGAGTCGACCGAAGACGTGCAGGCGTGCGTCCAGGTGGCAGCTGATATGGGGGTTCCGTTCATGGCACGCGGGTCCGGAACCGGGCTCGCGGGCGGGGCGGTGCCGCCTCCAGACGCCATTGTCATCTCGACCACGAAGATGAACAAGATTCTTTCGGTCGACGAAGTAAATCGCATTGCTTGGGTCGAGCCCGGCGTGCTCAACCTCGATTTATCAAAACAGATCGCTCATCTCGGCGTGCACTTCGCGCCTGATCCGAGCAGCCAGCAGACCTGCTCAATCGGTGGCAACGTCGCCAACAATTCAGGTGGACCGCATTGTCTTGCCGACGGTGTCACGAACGCGCACATCCACGGCATGGAAGTCGTGCTGCCCGACGGGTCGATCAGCGTGCTTGGTGGGGAAGAGCCTGAGCCCGACGGACTGGACCTGCGGGGCGTCTTCGTCGGCAGCGAGGGCATGTTCGGAGTCGCAACGAAGATCTGCGTCCGGCTGATGCAGAATCCGCCAGACGTGGCAACGATGCTGATGGACTTCGGGTCGGTCGCCGAGGGGGCCAACCTGGTCAGCGACATCATTGCGTCGGGCATCGTGCCCGCTGCGGTTGAGATGATGGACCAGCTGTGTTTGATTGCGGTCGAGGAGTTCATCCACGCTGGGCTGCCTGTTGACCAGGCTGCCGCACTACTGATCGAAGTCGTTGGACCGCCTGAAGGGGTTGCGGCGGACGTTGAGCGCATCTTCGAGCTTGCATCTGCACGAGGCGTCGGCACGATTCGAGTGGCTGCAGATGACGAGGAACGGGCGCTGCTGTGGAAAGGGCGGAAGTCGGCGTTCGGCGCCATCGCGAACGTCATGCCCAACTACTACCTGCACGACACCGTGGTGCCGCGTCACAAGCTCGCAGAGGTGCTGGACCAAATCTACGAGATTGTCGAACGCCACGAATTGCGGGTGTTGAACGTTTTCCACGCCGGTGACGGCAACCTCCATCCGTTGATTCTGTTTGACGGTTCAGTCGAAGGAGTGTCCGAACGTGTTCACGCCGCGGGCAGGGAAATCGTGAAGGCATCCGTCGATGCCGGCGGCGTGCTGAGCGGCGAACACGGCATTGGGCTTGAGAAGAGGGACCTCATGCCGCTGATGTTCTCCGAGACCGATCTCAGTGCGCAAGCCGATCTGCGTCGAGCGTTCGACCCGCAACTGATTTCCAACCCTGACAAGGTCTTGCCGAACCCTGCCACATGTGGCGAAATCCACAGTGCCCCGGAAGGCGCATGGATCTGACACTCGAGGACTTCGCGGCAGCAGTCGGCTCCACGGGTCCGGTTGCAATCGCCGGGCTCGGGACACGGTCGCGTCCGCTGTCGGATGTCCGAGTCGTCAACGCTCCAATCGGCATCGAGTGGATCGAGCCCGCCGAGATGACGATTCGCTGCGGGGCAGGGACCCCAGTCGACGAGGTCGACGCGGCCCTCGCCGAACATGGACAGCAGGTCGCCGTGCACTCAGGGGGGACCGTCGGGGGCGCGCTGGCCGTCGGCCAGAGCGGGATTCGCCGGTTGGCTTACGGAGCGATGCGCGACGCGTTGCTGCAGGCCAACTACGTCAACGCTGCCGGCAAGCTCGTCAAAGCCGGCGGACCGACCGTGAAAAACGTCAGCGGATTCGATCTCTGTCGATTGTTGGTTGGGTCCCACGGAACGCTTGGGTTCATCGGTGACGTCATTCTTCGCACACGGCCGAAGGCGTCCTTCGAGCAATGGTTCACCTCCGATCGCGATCCGTGGGAACTGTTGACCGGACTGTTCCGCCCGACGTCAGTGCTGTGGGACGGAGCGACGACCTGGGTTCTGCTCGAAGGTGATGATCGCGACGTGGCGGAGATGGCCGAACGGTTTTTACTGACTGCCGTTCCGAGCGGCCCGGAGCTTCCGACGGGCGGCCGTTGGTCGATGGCGCCATCGGAATTGGTATCGCTGCGGGTGGCCCCGCCAGGTTCGTTCGTCGCCGAGATCGGTGTCGGCGTGGTCCACCACACGCGCCCCCGGCCGGAGCGATCGCCTGATCCCGTTCAGGCCGATCTGCACGCACGGATCAAGCAGGAGTTCGATCCGACCGGTCGCCTGAACCCCGGTATCGACGCGCTGCCGGTCCGTTGAGTCGAATCCGACGTGCTGCGCCCGTTCGTCGATCGCCCGGTTGCTGATCTCGACGCCGCCGGGCTGGTGGCATCCCAGGCGGCTGCGCATTGGGGACTCGATGAGCCCGTCTTGCTGCGCGCCAGCATGAATGCGATCTACCGGTCTGGCGACGTCGTGCTCCGCGTGAGCGCGCCGAGTGCACCAGCAGTTGCATCGATCGAACTCGCCGAGATGCTGCTCGATCGTGGGCTGGCTGTCACCCGTCCGATGCGTGCTGATGTCGTCGAGTCGAACGGGCTGAGCGCAACAGCGTGGGAGTACGTACCCAAGTCGAATGCTGCGATCGATTGGCAGTCCGTCGGGAAGTTGGTGCGACGCACCCACGACATTGCTGTCGCTGACTTGCCTGCTAGATATCCACTCCCAGGCCCGATCGACTTCCCCTGGTGGAACTTCGCTGCGCTGCTCGACGATGTCGGTGCGGTACTCGACGAATCGGCGCGAGCGGGGATCGTCGCAGCGATTCACCGTTGGCCGCATTGGACCGATGACGCTGGTTCGGTTGTCTGCCATGGCGACGTTCACCCAGGCAACGTGATCATGGCCGAGCGGGGACCCGTGCTGATCGACTGGGATCTCCTCTGCTGGGCGCCGCCTGGCTGGGATCACGCGCCGATGATGACCTGGCAGACACGGTGGGGTGGTGAAGCGTCCTGGTATGCCGGTTTCGCTGCCGGCTACGGGCGATCGATGGCCGGTGATCAGTCCGCCGAGGCCTTTGCAGAACTCCGCCTGGTTGCGGCGACCTTGATGCGACTGAAAGCAGCGATACGCAATGAGGCCGCCATGCCAGAGGCGCAGCGCCGGCTGGCGTATTGGCGCGGAGAATCCGACGCACCTATGTGGCAAGCCCAGTAGCGCCCGGTTGACTTGTCCACCATGTCGAGCGGCAGCACATCTGACCTGCGTGTGGCGGAATCACCGACAGGAGCGGGCCGCGGCGTGTTTGCCCGTCGGGTCATCGCGGCCGGTGAGGAGATCGAACGGTGCCCGATGCTCATCGTCGATGGCGAGCGGGCCGAGGCGCTGTCGCTGGGAGCCGACGGATATGTGTTCGGCTGGGGAACTGAATCCACCGCGCTGGCATTGGGTTATGGATCGCTCTACAACCACAGCTACGCCCCGAACGCCGAGACCCTCGAAACTCCACATGAGCTGGTGATCACGGCATTGCGGACCATTGGCGAGGGTGATGAGATCTTCATCAACTACATGGGGACGGCTCAAGAAGGGGTCTGGTTCGACCTGCTCTAGAGCCTGAGGGCCAAGAGTTGGCGCATGGTTGTCAATCGGGCCGCATAGTCGTCCAGCCACGTTCGAAATCCCGTTCAGGGTGCACTGCGCTGGGCGGGTCCTCGCTGTCACGCCAATAGCCCAGGCCGTTGCCGGCCTTCGCGTATCCGATGAACCGTACGAGATCGTCGGGTCAGTCAGCGACGATTGCTGGCGGGCATTCAAGAAATTGGTTGCTTGATTGCGTCAGCCAACTCGCCGGATGCTGCAACGAGAGTCCAAGACGCCATCCGTCGCTCGTATTGGCCCCGCCGCCGTGATACAGCCTGCCCGTGTACAGCAAGAGTGACCCGGCCGCCATCTCGGCAGGGACGGGCATCAGCGCCGCGCGGCTCTGCGTTGCCGTCGCGATGACTGCCAGGAATGATCCGGGTGGCACTGTTCGCTGCGGTGAAATCGCTGATCGCCCACATTCCGTTCAACTCGATTTCGTTCGGAAAGTCGACCACGCCGTCCTTCCACTGGTCGCGGTGCAGCCGTTGGGCCGTCTCGCCGGGCCCGATCTGGATGAACTCTGATGCAGAGAATCTCCATCCAGTCGTTGGTCCGAGCACGTGGCCCCCTGCGCACATCACCGTCGGGTGCATTGCGGATCGAGCGGAAGGTCGCCGAGCGTGGGGGGCCGCTCCAGTCCGACGCGTGGCGTGCCCTTCGAAGGCACTGGCACGGATCGAGCCGGCACTGTCGAATGCGACCAACTCGCGCCGGATGGCCTGAGCGGTCTCGTTTTGGATGGCATCCTCGACGACGCAGCATCCGGCCTGGTCGATTGCTGCGGTGATCGTGTGCAGCGTGGTCGGGTTGTCGTTCCACTGGACTCGAGGAATGACCATGACTCCCAACGTAGACAGCGAGTCAGCCGGGTTGGCAGGTGGGGCAGTGGTAGCTCGTCCGGTTCTGGATGGCGAGCAGTTGGATCTCGGTACCGCATCGCAGGCAGTGGTCTCGTTTATATGCGTAGGTGGCTTCGCCGCGTTTGATGCGGACGCCACTTGGAATGTCGAGTTCCGACCGTTCGACGGTGACGATGCGACCGTCCTTGACTCCTTTGCGCAGCATCGCCGTGATCGTGACCCAGAGCGCCTCCAGTTCGGCGATGTCCAAATTGATGCCCGGCTGGAGTGGGTGGATGCCGCAGACGAAGAGTGCCTCGGCGCGATACACGTTGCCGACCCCAGCGACGACTGATTGATCCATGAGGAGATCGCCGATGCCGCGTTTGGACCGTGAGATCTTGTCGAACATCTTCTGTTTGCTCTGGCGCGGTTTGATGGGGTCGGGTCCGAGGCGACCCAGGATCTCGGTTCGCACCGACGGGTCGTCGATGGAACATGCGGTGGGGCCCGCCAAGTCGATCGTTGCCGAGTCGGCGACAAGACGCATTCGGACGGCGCCGCGTGGTTCTGGACGGTCGTCGCCGGTGTGCACTTTGAACTTGCCGAACAGCCCGAGGTGGACATGGCCAACTTCACCGGTCGACCAGTGGTAAAAGAGATGCTTGCCGTGGCAATCTGTGCGTTCAAGGACCGCACCGTCGACCCGTGCGGCGTCAGCGGCGAACGGCCCCTGCGGGCTTGAGACTCGGATGACTTTGCCATCGAGCAGCTTGCCGTGGTCGCGGGCAATCTTGTGGATCGTGTGACCTTCAGGCATCAGCGCCAGTGTTGCCCGCTTCGGTGCGGAGGGCGTAGTCCAGGCAGCACAACGCCCGCGAGGTCGAGGTTCGGTTGCTGACCGGGTCTCGTTCGTCTGCCGCAACTGAACCGAGCTGCGATGACTCACAACTCGGCAGTACCACTGGTGTGACTCACTGCGGTGAGGGCGTCGGCTGCGATGGACTCCATCACTCCGCCGCCTTCACAGCGGTTGGGACGGCCGATCCCCGTCCGGCGGGTTCGATCCCCGTCCATCTTCGCCAATCACAGAACCCCGCTCCGGCCCCTATGACGTGAGGGTTGTGGAGCGGCGTCGTTGCGTTCTCGGGCCGAACGCTCTTCAGGTGGCGTCGTTTGCGCTCCGTGAGATCGGCTGCCTGGGTCACCTCGGAGGTACCGTGAATCCCGGCGGCACCATCGCCGCCGAGACCCCTATGGGGTAGCTGTGACAATCGTGACCGGCTCGAAGAGCAACTGCAACTCAATGGCTTCGTCGGTGACGCGAACGATCTCGTTGGCAAGATCGTTGACGTTCGCTTCCATGCTGGTCCCGCTTACTACGACCAACACGGTCAAGGGGTCGGTTTTGTCATCAAGGACGACCTTCTGCACTTCGAGTGCTGGGTCCCAGTCCCTCACAGCACGGACGACAACAACTTCTGCTTCAGAGCGTTCAATCTTATAGAAACTGTTGAATCCGAGCGGAATTGCAACAGCCAGAACCAACACAGCTGTGACGGTGACGCCGAGTGCTCGCTGTTTGAATCTTTCTCTTGGCGGGACGAAACCGGCAAAGGCGAACATTAGCCCGGCAGCGAGAGTGATCGCCGCGAAGTTGGTGATGAAGAGCAGCAGTGCTCCAAGGGCAAGCTCGCTTCTGCCAGCGCCGAGCGTGATTCCAACAGTCGCCAGCGGCGGAACCAAAGCAACAGCAATACCGACGCCCGGCAACGCTGACCCGGCCTCGGTCCGTACGGTCACGTAGGCACCCGCAGCGCCGGCGAGCAAGGCGATTCCCAGGTCGGCCAAGTTCGGCGACGTCCGAGCCAAGACCTGTTCAGGTAGCGGCGTATCTGGGCCGATTCTCGGAATGATCAGCGAGGTCAGCCACCCGACCGCGATCCCAAGAAATGCGCCAGTCGCCACAATCGCAAATGACTCGAATGCACGCTTTGACCAGGTTTGAATGACCGCTGAGGCAAACGCCATAATCGGTGTCATCAACGGCGCAACCAACATTGCACCGATCACGACCGCGGCACTGTCGTTCATCAGACCGAGGCTTGCGATTCCCGCAGAGAACACCATGAGTGCCGCGTACCGATACAGGTATGGGACGCGACGGTCGTCCTCGAAGTACAAATCGTCGAGAACGGTTCCCCGCTCTTCGCGGTCAAGGTCACGACCGAGAAACCCGATGTCGCCGCTGGGAATCAGGCCGGCCGTCGCTGCCGTTGAAATACTTGGTTCGCTTTCCATTGAGTTGATTTAAGCAAAGCGACCGAGGCCGCCGTCAAATCAACAGGTATTGCCACCGTTTTACTACCGGCATGCGACGCAAACGGATCCTTCGACGTGTTGGACCCGCCGTGACGGATCCAAGACCTTGGGTCGCCGCCGGCTGCATCCCGTTGAAGACTGAGCCGCGCACCGGTCTCTGTGTGAAGCAGCTTCACACCGGGTCGGTCTGAACCAGGTGCACGCTGGGACGTTCTTCGGTCTCCACGAGGTGGGGGCGGTCCAGGCCTCGCCCATGCGATTTGTGCAGTGGCTATCTACAGATTCGTAGGTAGCCACTGGGCCTCGCTGCCAGCGCCGTTCTTTCAATGTCCGGCGTCGTCGAGCATCGCTGCCGTTGCTGCTGCTGCAGTAGTCGAAAATCGTCCCGGCATCAGCGAGCGCCTTGAACTATCCAGAGATAACAGGGATCCGTGCCGAGGGGCTCAATCTTGTTGAGAACGGCACCATCGAAACGCTCGGCGTCGCCGGTAAAACGTCCTTCGGACTGGTGACGCGCACGGTTTGACCAGTCAGAAGCCTTTCGTGGCCCCTAGGCAATCTTGTGAATGGTGTGTCCTTTTGGCACGACGGGCAGCGTACGGGTGGGCCGGTCCGCGTACGCTGCTGTCGTGCTCGATGGCGTGTTGAACCTTGATCCCGGCAAGTTGTCGACGTGTGTCTCATGCGGGCTCTGCCTGCCGCACTGTCCAACATTTAGAGTGTCGGGTGAGGAGGCGTATTCGCCGCGAGGGCGCATCGACGCGATGCGCGCGGTTGAGTCTGGCGAACTTCCGATCGACGAGACCTTTGTGGACTTCATGGAGACATGCGTGCAGTGCAGAGGATGCGAGCCGGCATGTCCGAGCGGTGTGCAATTCGGCGCCTTGATGGAGGGCACGAGGTCCGCGCTGGCGTCGTCGAAGCGAATCACTCCGTGGTGGCAACGCATGGGATTTCAAGTGTTGCAGCGACATCGGCTGTTGCTTGCTGGGTCGTCGCTCCTCGCTGTTGCACAGCGGCTTCGGCTCGTACCCAAGCGGCTGGGTCTCGCAACGTTGCCCATTCGGAGGCCAGCCCGCTTGGCGGCTACCGGGAGCGACGTGTGGCTGTTCACGGGTTGTGTGATGGATGCCTGGCAACGCCAGACGCATGTCAACACTGCGAAGCTCATCACTGCAGTCGGGGAGAGCTATGCGATTCCATCTGCTGGGGGTGGATGTTGCGGGGCACTCCACGTGCACGCCGGACTTAAGGGCGAGACGCGCCGGTTGGCAGCCGACGTGATGGCCTCCATGCCAGGCGATGCTCCGATCGTCGTCAATTCGGCGGGTTGCGGGGCGGCGATGAAGGACTACGGGCACCTCATCGGGACCCCGGATGCGGTGGCTTTCAGCATGCGGGTGCTCGACGTGAACGAGTACCTGGCGGAGCGCGTCGATCGTCTTCCATCGATGGCGAGTCTGCGGCCGACGGTGATCGTTCAAGACCCGTGCCACTTACGTCACGTGCAACGCGTGGTTGATCCGGTCCGCACCCTGTTGGGGCATGTGGCGTCGGTCGTCGAACTCGATGACGATGGATTGTGCTGCGGTGCAGGTGGGGCATACTCGGCGATGCAGCCCGACCTCGCCGGCGAGATTCGGGAACGCAAGGTTGATTCGATCGCCCGTGCGACCAGCCGCAGTGATGCCTCGCTGGTTGCGAGCGCCAACCCCGGCTGCTCGATGCACTTGAGCGCGGTGCTCGGCGACGACCTGGAGGTTCGTCACCCCGTCGACATCGTGGCCGACGCGCTGGGACTCTGAGGTGGCGAACTATGGCGATCTCGCGCATCGGCTGACGGCGATTGGCGCCGACATCGATGAGATCGCCTTCGACGCGCTGCGTGAAGCCGTGGCTGACGGTGAGATGCAACGGCCCGTCGGCGACAAGAAGCTGATGCAGGCACGTCGCGCGATCGAAAAGGCTGCAGGGATTCTGCGTCAGCTCGACGGTGACGACTCAGCCAACTGGTGACCGAAGAGCGACAACTGTTCGGACCGCCTTGTGGCTACGTGACGTAGGAGTTGATGTCGCCGATGAGGCGGATGATGTCGTCGTATCCGTGTCGCGTGAAGTGGAACGCGATCCGCTCGAGGTCGAGCTTGTCGTTGTCGCGGACTTCGATCTTGTACGGCTCGGCCCGGTGAATCGTGCCGTCGACGATGAAGTGGCCGTACCGCTCGTTGAGATCGGCAAGCTGGGCGTCCGTCAGCCCATGCTGCATGCGCATCACCATGTGGTCACCGACGAAGCGGATCGAGTCGTAGTTCGCGTAAAACTTGTCGATGATCCGCCACGCCTCATCGCAGGAGTCGGTGATCGTGTACAGCGCAGTGTCGCCGGTGGACTCCAATCTATGGCGAACGAGCTGCTGCATGAGGCCGTCGACGGCCTCCCAGTAGGGGTCGCCCGGCTCATCGAGCAACACGATCGGAACCGGCATGCCTTTGCCGGTCTGCGTGAGCGTCAGCAATTCGAAGGTTTCGTCGAGTGTGCCGACGCCGCCGGGCAGGCACACGGAGCCTTGCGAGCACTAGATGCAGACCGCGAAACACAAGCTCAGAACACCTGAAACAGGCTTGTCAGCCCGAAACTCCCCGTTACGGGGTCCGAAGTGATTGCACGATTGCAGCTCGACAGCACTGTCCAATACATGGACATGATCTGTATAAAGGAGGCAAGTCAGATTTCAGGTGTGAGCCAGTCGACCCATCGGCGGCAGTTCGAGAGGGCCGGCGCAGCTGCTCCGACTCGCTACCAGGTTTCAACACGGACGATCCGTTATAAGAGTGCTGAGTTCACGGAGTGGCTCACTGCCAAAGCAGAGGAGCAGACTCCTGTGCTTAAGGATCTCCCGGAGCATTTGCGTGAATCACGCAAGCGCGGTCCTAGGAGGGCCGCCTGATGCCCCGGCCAGTGTCCGATGACACGATTCAGGTAGGGCCGGTTCGTATCCGTCATGCAGGTGACCGCTTCCGGCTCCGCTGGGTTGAAGGCGGTAAGGACCGTGAACGCAAGGTCGGCTCTCTCGCTGAAGCGCAGCAGGTCGCCCTCGACGTTGCAATGCATCTCAACGATCCCACGGCGACCTCACCCCAACCGAGTTCGTCCCACGCTGCAATCAGATCAACCAACCCCGAGCCGCATAGCGACTGGACCACTACACGGGGCCCTCTCTGCTCATCGGCTACACCCCACAGCTGGTTCTGGAGTTCATCGAGATCAGTTGGCATGTCCGCCTAAGCGTTGAGAAGTCGGATCGACACTAGCTGGTTAACAATCGATGCCAGAAGCTTGAGAGACAGCCACTCGCCATACCTACCAGGCCTGTTTGCTTGGGAACAATGGGTACGGGGACCCCGCCAAGGTGCTCGAGCGTTGCGCACTTGTGGGGCTGCCTTTGGGTCGATTTCAAAGCTCACAGTTGCGGCGTCGTCCCACCCCTCAGGCCATGCGATCGTGAACGCACGAACATCGGAATCGTTGTCATTCAGATTTGATTTATCCACGACCTCGACGAGATGATCCCAAACAGAAACCGGTATCACGACACGGATGTCCTCGTGAGGTTCATCACCGTGGAAGATGACCCGCAGGGCGTCGCGGACGCCGTCGTCTTTTAAGCGAAGCCCGTTTTCGATCGTGATCTTGCTCATTCGGATCGCTCCTCTGCGCCTACTTTGTTGGTCTGAGTCATCGATTCAAAAATGACTCCTGGGATCTGTGGTCGCCTCCAGGTTGCGGGTCACTCGCAGTCATTCGTATACCTAGGTGCAGCTGAGCGGTCGCGTAATTTGGGGCTAGAATCGTACTCATGACCACGAAGCCGCTCACACTGTCCGAGATCGAGGCCGCTGCCGAGGAGGCGTACATCTTCTCGTTTCCGATGCTGATGGGGTACCGATTCGGGTTCGCCACGTTCCTCGCGCCACCGTTGCCCTCGTATCGCGGTGAGCTGAATGAGATGCACGGTTCCGCAACAACGCTCGATCACAATTTCCGTGACGTGATCACGCCGAACGCCGACACGCCGTACTCGATGGCCGGCCTCGACCTCCGCGCAGAGCCGATGGTGCTCGACGTTCCGGCGGTGGCCGACCGCTACTACGTGATCCAGTTCGTCGACCTGTTCGGCACGAACCCGCACTTCGTCGGCTCGCGCGCCACGGGTCCCGCCGCCGGCTCCTACCTGTTGGTCGGCCCCGGATACACCGGTGACATCCCGTCCGGGTTCACCGACGTCCTGCGCTTCGAAACCGACCTCGTATTCGTCATCGGGCGGACCCAGCTCTTCGATGCCGGTGACGTCGAGGCCGTGGCAGCGACCATGGCGAGGTACGGCCTTGAGCCACTCTCATCGCGAGCCGGGACCGACGCGCCGGTCGCACCTCCGTTCGACTGGCCGGTGTGGAACGACGAGGCCTCCCGTGATGAGCGGTTCATCGGCTTCGTGAACCGTCTGCTCGAGTGGACCCAGCCGCCGCACCCGAGTGAGGCGGTGATGTTCGAGCGCTTCGCTGCAGCGGGCATCGGCGCCGGGCTGCCTTTCAACTTGGACCGACTCGATGACGACACGCGGTCGGCGCTTCGAAACGGCGTCGAACGGGCGCGGACGAAGATCGCCGACAAGGCGCAGAACCTTGGCGAGAAGATCAACGGATGGGCAGGCATGGAGGCGCTGGGCAGCAGGGAGTTCTTCGGCGGCGACTACCTCCTCCGCGCAGCAGGGGCGATGGCAGGGTGGGGTGGCAACGACAAGATCGAGGCGTTCTATCCGATGAGCCATGTCGACGCGAACGGCGACGCGCTTTCCGGCACGCACTCTTATCGGCTTCGGTTCGACACCTTGCCGCCGGCCAAGGCGTTCTGGTCGGTGACGATGTACGACACGTCCTACGACGGTGTCGCCGGATACCTCGTCGAGAACCCGATCGGTCGCTACCTCGTCAACTCGACGACCGAGGGGCTCGTCTTTGGCGATGACGGTTCGCTCAACGTCCACATCCAGCACGATGCACCTGACACGGCCGAGGGGCGAGCGAACTGGCTGCCGGCTCCCACTGGCCCGTTCTACCTCACGATGCGGATCTACTGGCCCGAGCCAGCGGCACTCGACGGAACCTGGGAGCCCCCGCCGGTCGTCCTCGCCTGAGGCGCGCCCCGGCGGTCCCTTCGGGGAGCTCGACCGTCCGACCCAGGGTGGATGGATGAGCAGGATCTATGAAGACGATGAGCAGTTGACCGAGGTCTACACGGCGATGTTCGATGCCGTTGCCGACGATGCCTCGATCGACGATCTCGGCGCACAGCGGATGGTGATCAACTTCCGCCTGCACGATCCCGATGCGACGCCGATTGAGTTCTCGACGCCAGCGTCTTCCATGCCCGCCTGCATCATTCCTGGGCCCGCGCCCGTGACGGTCATCCATCCTCGGTCAGCCAATGCCGCGGCCAGGTTTCAGGCTTGCGCTTAGAGCGGATCATCCGGCTTGATCCGAGCCGAACCGAAGATCGAGACCTTGCGCTCGTTCTTGTAGGGTTGAACATCTCGTAGGCATCGCGCATTTCTGCGAGCGCAGCGGTGGCAATTTTCGGGTCAAGCCCGTCAGGCTCGTCAGTGATGAGACCGAGTGCTTCGGAAACCAACTCTGTCGCGAGTCGAACAGATCCGGAAACTCCGAGTTATTCGACGATGTCCCGGGCGCAAGCCTCGGCAGATTCAGATACACCTGATGCCATGAACAACGGATCCTACGGCTCGAAGAAGCTGGGTGCAGTCCTCGGCTTGCTGGCGACCGCTGTGGGCCTGGCCGCCGCCGAATTGGTCGTCGGCCTCGTTCAGGGGTCCTCGTCACCGGTGGTGCCCGTCGGTCAGGAATTCATCGACTGGACGCCGAAGTGGTTGAAGAACTGGGCGATCGAGCAGTTCGGAACCAGCGACAAGGCCGTTCTCGTATCGGGCGCGCTCATCGTGGTGCTCGGACTCGGAGTGGTCGTCGGCATCTTGATGATGCGTGGGGAGCGGGCGGGTGCGTTTGCGCTTACCGGAGCCATCGGGGTTGTTGGCGCGTGGGCCGTGCTGATTCGGCCTGACCCGACGATTGCCAAGCTCGTGCCGACCATTGTCGGCACGGGTGTATCGATCGCTGTGCTCTGGTGGCTCGGTCCGAAACCCCAGGTGTCGGAGGAAGACGGTCGGCGCGTGATGATGGGCGTCGACCGGCGCCAGTTCCTCACCGGAGCGGTCACCGTTGGGTCTGCAGCTGCCGTCACGGGCGGCGTCGGGCGAGTCCTGCAGCAACGCTTCGAGGTGAACGAGGAGCGCGCAAACCTGGCGATTCCTGACGTGGAGAGCGCGGCCCAAGCGGTCCCTGGCGATTTCGAGTTGGGGGTCGAAGGCATCGAATCCTTTGTCGTGCCTAACGACAACTTCTATCGGATTGATACAGCGCTCGTGGTGCCGCAGGTCCGAGTCGACACTTGGAAGCTGCAGATCAGCGGTCTTGTGGACAACCCGATCGAGCTGACATTTGATGACCTGCTCGCTCGTCCGCAGATCGAGCGCCACATCACGCTGTCATGTGTGTCGAATCCAGTCGGTGGTGATCTGGTCGGCAACGCGCTCTGGCAGGGCGTGTTACTGAAAGACATCCTCGATGAGGCCGGTGTGCAGCCAGACGCCGAACAAGTGGTCAGTCGCTCGATCGACGGTTGGACCTGCGGGAGTCCCCTCGAATCAATCATGGACGGCCGCGACGCGATGTTGGCGATTGCCATGAACGGCGAGCCGCTCCCGGCGCAGCACGGTTACCCCGTCCGGATTGTTGTACCCGGCTTGTTCGGCTACGTGTCAGCGACCAAGTGGGTCACGGATATCCGCCTGACCCGCTGGGACGAGTTCGATGCCTACTGGATCCCGCGCGGCTGGTCGAAGCTCGGACCGGTCAAGACCATGGCGCGGATCGATACGCCCCGCAGCGGTTCGAAAGGGACTGGCGAGGTCGCAATCGGCGGCGTCGCGTGGGCAGTGCACCGGGGTGTATCGAAGGTGCAGATCCGCGTCGACGAAGGCGAGTGGCGCGACGCCGAGATGGCCTCGGTGCCCTCGAATGACACCTGGGTGCAGTGGGTGTATCGCCTGAACGATGTCGAGCCGCGCAAGCACACGATCGAAGCGAGGGCCTTCGATGGGATGGGTGGACCGCAGCCGTCAGAGCCGGCAGCCGTCGCCCCGAACGGCGCCCAGGGCTATCACCGCATCTCGTTAACTATCGACGGCTGAGTGAACGCAGCCTCGAAATCAGCTGCGGAGTTCGGCGGCCTTGTCTTCGAGAGCTTCGATCAACTCATCGAATGCACCGATGAAGCTCGCAACGCCCTCACGCTCGAGCTGATCGGCGACGTCGTCCATGTCGACGCCCAATGAGGGGAGTGCCGCCCAGACTGCTGCAGACTCGTCCACGTCAGCATCGACGCGACGAGCGACAGTGCCGTGATCGGCGAAGGCTTCGAGGGTCGGCTCGGGCAGGGTGTTGACGGTGTCGGAGCCGATGAGTTCGTCGACGTAAAGCACGTCGGAATAGGCAGGGTTCTTGGCGCCGGTCGAAGCCCACAACGGACGCTGGACGTGGGCGCCACGTGCTGCGAGCGCTTCCCAACGGGGGCCGCTAAACCGCTCGGCGAACAACTTGTAGGCAAGCTTGCCCTGAGCAACTGCAGCCTTGCCGCGCAGCGCGAGGGCGGCATCGGATCCATTCGCCTCAAGACGCTTGTCGACCTCGACGTCGACGCGGCTGATAAAGAAGCTTGCGACGCTGGCAACTTGTGACAGATCGGCGTCGGGATCTTTGGCGAAGCGCTCGAGCCCGGTGAGGTACGCGTCGATCACTTCGGCATAGCGCGGCAGGCTGAAGATCAGCGTGACGTTGATCGAACGACCTTCGGCAATCATCTGCTCGATAGGAGCGATGCCCTCGGCTGTACCCGGGATCTTGACCATCAGGTTGCGGCGCTGGATTCGTTCGTGCAACTCCCGGGCAGCAGCCTCCGTGCCCGGGCCATCGTGGGCGAGGCTCGGTGCCACTTCGACACTGACGTAGCCATCGGTGCCGTTCGACTGGTCGTAGACCTTCGAGAACACGTCACAAGCACCGTGAATGTCACGGATGACGAGCGACCAGTAGTCGTCAACGATCGACCCGCCATCGGCAGCGATCTCGTTGAACTGCTCGTCGTAGTCGGCCGAACCCTGTATTGCCTTCTGGAAGATCGATGGATTCGAGGTGAGTCCACGGACACCGCTGTCGCGCACTTCGACGAGTTTGCCAGAGGTGATGTAGTCACGCTTCAAGTTGTCCAGCCACGGGCTCTGGCCCTGCTGGACGAAGAGATCCTGCAAACGGTCACTCATGTCGTTGCTCCAGTTTGATCGTTGGTTCGAGTTCAGTTCGCCAGCGCTGTGGCCTGGGCCACCACGTTGTCGATGTTGATGCCAAGCTTGTCGAGCACGAGGCCACCCGGTGCGCTGGCTCCGAATCGGTCGATGCCGATCGAGGCATCGGCGTACTTGGCCCACCCGAACGTGACGCCGGCCTCGACGGAGAGCACCGGAACGCCCGTGGGGAACACGCCAGCCTTGAAGTCGTCGCTCTGCTCGTCGAAGCGGTCCCAACTCGGCATGGAGACGACCTGTGCTGCGATGCCTGTTGCTGCGAGTTGCTGGGCTGCCTGGGTGCACAGCGCCACTTCGCTACCGGTTGCGGCCAGGACGACGTGGGGCGTGTCGGCGGGATACACGACAGCCGCGCCCGTGCAGACGGCTTCGCCGTCGGTGGTGACTGTGATGTTCTGACGGCTGAGGACGATGACGGTGGGTCCATCGTGCAGGACCGCGTCGGCCCATGCCTGAATGGTCTCGTTGGCGTCGGCTGGCCGAATCACATGCAGGCCCGGGATGGCTCGGAGCGAGGCCAGTTGCTCGACAGGCTGATGGGTCGGGCCGTCTTCGCCGACGCCGACCGAGTCGTGCGTGAAAACGAAGCAGACCTTGGCGCCAGTGAGAGCAGCCAAACGAATCGGCGGCCGCATGTAGTCCGCGAACACGAAGAACGTTGCGGTGACTGGGAGAACACCACCATGTGCTGACATGCCGACGGCTGCAGCACCCATCGCGTGCTCGCGCACGCCGAAGTGTAGATAGCGGCCAGCCTCGTTGCCGTTGGCAAAGGGTGTGGATCCGCCGAGGGCGACGCCATTGCTGCCCTTAAGGTCCGCTGACCCGCTTATCAGGCCAGGGAGGAGTGCGAAGGTGGCGTCGAGGGCCTTCTGAATGGCCTTCCGGGTGGCCACCGAATCGCCTTGCTCGTACACCGGAAGGTCGGTGTTCCAGCCGTTGAGTCCGCCTTGGGTCCAAGCAGCTCGCCATTCGGGTGACTCGGTTGCTGCTTTCGCTGCTGCTTGCCAAGCAGTGTTGGACGTTGCGCCGCGTTCACCGACATGTGAGCGATATGCGCCAACGAGTTCAGGTGGGGCCCAGAACGGCTCGTCTGGGATCCCCATGACCGCTTTCGTTCGCGTGACGTCCTCGGCGGTGAACGGGTTGCCGTGGGCGTGATTCGTATCGACGTGATCCGGTGAGGGATAGCCGATGTGCGTCCGCAACATGATCAGGGTTGGCTGCGCCGTGTCTTTTGCGGCGTTGAGTACTGCCTCAAGTGCGTCGACGTCGTTGCTGATGTCGCCGACTTCTTGGACGTCCCACCCATACGACCGGAACCTGGCGGCGGTGTCCTCGTTGACGGTGAGGTCGGTGGGGCCGTCGATGGTGATCTTGTTGTCGTCGAAGATGCAGACGAGGTGTCCCAAGCCGAGATGGCCTGCCCACGAGGCGGCCTCGTGGCTGACGCCTTCCATGAGGCAGCCGTCGCCGGCGACCACAAAGGTGTGGTGGTTCACTGCGTCGGCTCCGAATCGGGCGCGCAGGTTTGCCTCGGCGATGGCCATGCCGACGGCATTAGCGAAGCCTTGGCCAAGCGGACCGGTGGTGACCTCGACGCCGGCGGTGTGGCCGACTTCAGGATGACCAGGCGTGAGCGAGTCCCATTGGCGGAATTGTTTGAGGTCCTCGAGTTCGAGGCCGTAGCCGCTGAGGAACAGCATCGAGTACTGGAGGATCGAGACATGGCCACCGGAGAGAACGAACCGGTCGCGATCGGTCCAGTGCGGGTCCGCTGGGTCGTGCTTCATCACCCTGCTGTACAGAGTGTGAGCAAGCGGCGCGAGAGCCATCCCGGTGCCTTGATGGCCGCTGTTTGCGGCGAGCGGGCCATCCATCGACATGCCTCTCACCAAGGAGATGGCGGCGGCGTCTTGTTCAGCAGTCAGCGACACGCGTGCGAGGGTAGTTGAGGCTGGCCCCGAAACCGAACAACCGTCAGTCCGCGACGGGTGGAAGCAGCGTAAACGGAACGAGGTGCCACGGGTTCTTGTCGACGCGGCAGTGGGCAAAGATCTGCTTGTAACCGTCGAAGTCGAGCTCACCTTTGACCAGCCGGTAGGTGAACTTGCCCGGTTCAACAGTGAACGGGCTGACATTGCGCGCGAGTTGCTCGCTGTCTTCCTCGACGCCGTTACGGAAGATCACTTCGAAGACACCGTTGCCGGAGGCTCCCTCCGGACAGAAGATCAAGGCCACCAGGTGGGGGTCGATCGTGACAGGGGCAGGAGTTGGAGCGGCCTGGCTGAACATCACGCCGGTCATGTCGATGCGGGTCGACGGGCCTGGGGCCTGGCGCATCTCGAAGTTCTCGACGAACAGTGCGGAAACGATCTGCATGACCGTGGATCGTACCGAGCGAGACTCTCAGCTAAGGATTGCGACCAGGAAGTCAGACGTCGCGTCATAGGAACGTCCGTCCCAAGAGCTGAGGCGGACGTCAACGGTCAATCCGACTGCGTTGACATCCTCAAAGAAGTCGTCGAAGTGATAGTCGCGCCCGGCTCCGAATCCGATGACCACGCGACCTTCTGGCCGCAGGCTGCGTCGCAGGTTCGTCAGCACCGCACGGCGAGTGCTCGGGGCAAGGAATGCCACGACGTTGCCTGCCGAGATGATGACATCGAAACCATCCCTGGCGACGTCGGGAGCCAGGCTCAGTTCAGCGAGATCCCCGACGATCCAGGTTGGGCCCGGGTGGTCAGCGTTCGCAGCAACGATCAGCACCGGATCGACATCGACGCCGACGACGGTGTGACCGAGTGCGTGGAGAAATGCTCCGACGCGACCCGGGCCGCATCCAGCGTCGAGGACTCGAGCGGCGCGGGGCGCCAGCGCATCGACGAACCGTGCCTCACCGGCGAGGTCGCGGCCTTCGGCTTCCATTGTGCGAAATCGTTCGACGTAGCGGTGCGAGTGAGTGGGGTCTTCCCGCACGATTTCTGTCCATTTGCTTGGCTCAACCTGCGGGTCGGTCATGGTCAGGCTCCCAACGTGAAACGGACGCGGCGATTGCGTTTGCCCTTGTTCTCGATTTTCCCGATCTTGAACGGAGGACTCTCGGCGGTATTCGAGAGATGGGTGCCGCCGCAGGCTTGGCGGTCAAGATCGGCGACATCGATGAGTCGGAGGAGGCCGTCGTCGGTGGGCGGGGGAGCAACGGACAGCGAGCGCACCAAACCGTTGGTTGCCGCTGCCGCGGCGGCGTCGATGTAGACCGCGTCAACTGCGTGACCGCGTTCGATCACTTCGTTGACAGGGACCTCGAGTGCCCGAAGGCGATCGTTGTCGATCTGGCTCAGATCGAAATCCATGCGCCCAGTGCCATCGCCGTTGATCTGGGCCCCGGTGACGAGGGAGCCTTCAAACTCTTGGTACACGAAGGCATTCAGGACGTGGCTCATCGTATGAAGCGAGGCAACACGGTGGCGGTGATCGGTATCGATCCGGACCTCGACGTCACCGTCGATGAGCGCTGACTCATCGTCCAGCATGTGCCACCACGTGTCGCCGTCGACCTCGATGCGGGCGACGGTGACCGGCCCGTCTGATGTCACCAGTGTCCCGATGTCGCTGACCTGACCTCCGCCACCCGGATGAAACGCGGAGCGCGACAGAGCAACAGCGCCAGGTCGCGCATCGACGACTGACGCGTCATGCGCGGTGAGGTCCGGGTGCTCGTGACACAGGTAGATCGCCATGAGAACGAGCGTAGGTCCGCACGTCCGATGCGCTACATCCAGCGCCGAGGGATTCTGACCACGATGCGATACGAGCCGGTCGTGTCGACGGGTCCGAACGAATGTGAGTCCTCCGTACGAATGTTTCGATTGTCAGATTCGACGATCATTGACCCGCCATCGGTGGCACTGACCCGCTTCACCATCCAGAACCCCGGTCGATCCGGATGTTCGAAGGTCCGGATCTGACCGACGCGCACTCGACCAAAGGTGACGCCGATCAGACCCTGGCCATCGACGATTGTTGGTTCCATCGATCGATCACGGCTCAGAAATCGGCGAGGGAGGAGTCGGCGCGGGGCACGTCGATGGGGATCCAGCTGTTGGGGTTCGAAGGACATGAGAATTGTGGTGCTGACTTGTGGTGCTGAATTGTGGTGCTGATCGGTGCCCGATCGCGTTTGATGAGTGTATGTTTCGAGGGATTGTCCGGGGGCACACCAGACGTGCGCCCCACCCGAATCTCAAGGAGATATCTATGTTCGCCAAGCTTTTCGCCAGCGCAACTGTTGCCCACGCACACTGCGACCTCTACTGCGGCGTCTATGACCCGGCGCAGGCCAAGATCGAGGCGCTCTCGGTCCTCAAGACCGCCAAGAAGTACGCAGAGTCTGACGACGAGGTCTTCCGCGCCCGCTGTATCTCGATCAAGGAAGCTCGCGCCGAGGAGACCAAGCATCACCTGATGGTGCTCTGGGCAGACTTCTTTGCTCCTGACCATTTCGCAGCACACCCCAACCTGCACCAGCTCTTTTGGGATGCCATCCATCAGGCCGGCGAGGCAAAGAAGACCATGGATCCCGCGGCTGGCGAGAAGCTTGTGTCGCTGATCGACGAAATCGCGGTCATCTTCTGGAGCACCGAGAAGTCCAAGGCAATGGGCGTCTACCCACCGGCCTGATCTCATGCCGAATGCGGCGAGATAGCGTTCGCAACGCATGTCGAACCAGATCGTCAACGAGCGCGTCACCGACGCAAGAAGTGATGATCGATCGACTCGCGACCAAATTCTTGATGCGTCGCTGATCTGCTTTGCCCACGCGGGCTACAGCGGCACGTCATTGAATGACATTGCCGCCGAAGTCGGCATCCGGCGACCCAGCCTGTTGCATCATTTCCTGTCGAAGGAAGCGTTGTATGGCGAGGTGTTCGAGCGGCTGCTCAGCGACTGGTTTGCTCGGCTGGTCGGGGCGATTGACGCCCCGGCCTCCGGGTGGCTGAAGGTCGAAGGTGTGTTGCGGGCCGGATTCGGCTTCTTCGCCGATAATCCGAACTACGTGATCCTGATGCGCCGTGAGGCCATCGATGGTGGTGCGCACCTGGGTATTGACCTCGCTGCCGTGTTGCGGCCGATGTTCGACCAGGCCGCTGACTATTTTCGACGTGAGATGGACGCTGGCACGTTTCGCGAACAGAATGCCGAGCAGCTGCTGCTCACCGGCTACGGCGCACTCCTCAGTTACTTTTCTGATGCTCCGTTCCTGGAGGGGCTGCTTGACGAGAATCCGTTGTCAGCAGCGGCGCTCGAACGCCGGAGTGCGCACATCATCGAATTCTTTCGCGCTGCACTCGTGCCGTCCTGAACTTCGGGGGCCCGGAAAGTAGATTGGCGCGCTGATGGGCCATGACACGACCAATTCCACGACGCTCTCCGAACGAGACAGCAAGGCGCTGCTCGCCGACTACAGCGTGCCCATTGCCGGTGAACGTTTCGTCGGCACACCAGCTGCAGCCGTCGAGGCAGCGAATGAGCTTGGCTACCCGGTGGTGGCAAAGCTGAATGGCGATGCCATTGCGCATAAGACGGAACGCGGCCTGGTCAAACTCCGGCTCGGCGATGCTGCAGCCGTCGAGCAAGCGGCGACCGACCTGCTGGCGGCTGCCCGTGCGGACGACGGTGAGGTCGACGTCCTCATTGCGCCAATGATCAGCGGCAATCGCGAGTTGATCGCCGGCATCGTTCGGGATCCACAATTCGGACCCACCGTGATGCTCGGCGTCGGCGGCATTCTTGCCGAGGCGGTCGCTGATGTGGTGTTCCGTCCGGCACCGGTTGACGCGATCACGGCCCTCGAGATGATCGACGACTTGGCGACACAGAAGCTGCTCGGCGAATTCCGTGGCGAGGCGGCGGTCGATCGCTCCCAGCTGGTCGAGGTCCTGACCGGCCTCGGTCGCCTCGCTGCAGAACGCAGCGATGTCGCGAGCGTCGACATCAATCCACTCATCGTCGAGGCCAGCGGCCGCGTCGTGGCCGTTGACGGCCTGGTCGAGCTCGCGGCGGCGGCCACGGACCGCGCTGTGCTGCGTGCCCGGCCCAGCGACGAGCAATTTCAGGCGTTGTTCGAACCTCGAGGCGTTGTGGTGTCCGGAGCGTCGACGCACCCCGGCAAATTCGGATTCGTTTCGCTTCACAATATTTTGGCGAGCGGGTTCGCTGGCGCAGTGTTTGGAACGAACCTCAAGGGCGAGGAGGTGCTCGGCATTCAGACCGTTGCCGACATCGCCGAAGTTCCCGATGGCGCTGCCGACCTCGTTTTCGTGTGCACTCCGGCGGTCGGCAATCCGGATTTGTTGCGAGCCTGCGCAGCGAAAGGAATCCGAGCCGCATTTCTCACATCCGCCGGCTACGGCGAGGCCGACGAGGCCGGTCAGCGGGCCGAGGACGAGTTGGTGGCCCTCGCCGACGATCTGGGCATCTTGCTGGCAGGCCCGAACGGACAGGGCGTTGTCAGCACGCCCGTCGATCTCTGCGCTCAGATCGTTGCGCCCAATCCGCCGGCTGGGGGCATTGGCGTTGCGAGTCAGAGCGGCAACTTCGTCTCGACGTTCTTGAACATGTCGCGTGCGTCGGGGGTCGGAATCAGCCGTGCGATCTCAGCCGGCAATGCCGCAGCGGTCAGCGTTGCCGACTATCTCGACTGGTATGCCGACGACGATGCCACCAACGTGGGGCTTGCGTACATCGAAGGCATCACCGATGGACAGGGTCTGATCAACCGCCTGGCGGGAGCAGCCGATCGCAAACCGCTGGTCTTGGTCAAGGGTGGAGCCACCGAAGGCGGTGCGCAGGCGGCAGCGAGTCATACCGGAGCGTTGGCAGCTAACGACAAGATTTTCGATGGCGCCTGTCGCTCGGTCGGTATTTCGCGGGCACCGAGTGTCTCGGCGGCGTTCGACGCTGCTGCCACATTTGCGACGCAGCCACTTCCCGCTGGGCCCAATGTCATGGTGCTCACCACGGTCGGTGGGTGGGGCGTGGTCACCGCTGATGCCATCACGAGCGCCGACGACCTGGTGCTGATGGACATCCCGTCGGATCTGGAAGCATCGATCGACGAACTCCTGCCGCCGCGGTGGAGTAAGAACAACCCAATCGACTGTGCCGGCGGGGAAACGCGTGACACCGTGCCTGACGTCATGGCGCTGTGTGCCGCGCACCCCGAGGTGCATTCGATCATCTATCTCGGCCTTGGTATCCAGTCAAACCAGGCGCGAATGATGCGCGAAGGACGTTTCTTTCCCGATCACGGGTTGGAACGAATCGTGGGCTACCACGAACGACAGGACGCGAGATTTGCCGAAGCGGCCCATGAGCTCAGTGTGTCGACGGGCAAGCCGATCCTGACGTGCACAGAGCTTGCCGTCGCCGACCCCGACAATGCCGGGCCGGCGGCGGTACGGGCGACTGGCCGACTCTGCTACTCGAGCGGCGGGCAAGCGGTGGCCGCACTGAGTCATCTCGTACGACGACAGATGTATCGGTCCGCGCGAGGTTTGTGAATCAGCCGGTGAGTCGACCTGAAGATCGAGTGCAGCGAGGGGACCGCCAACAGCGCCGGGGTCGTCCGCGGCGCAGCGCTGGGCCGCTCCTCGTCCTTGGCGCGTTCGCACTCATCCCGGCAATCGCGCTGTTTGCGCTGTTCAGCTGGGCTGACGGATCGATCGAGGAGAACGAGCCAGCGCCGCCGCCGCCGCCGAGCACCGTCGTGGCCCCACCCGCGTTCGCTGACCCGTTGAGTACGTCGATGCTGTCGATGCGGCGTGTACCAGCAGTGCTCTCGCGCCAGCTCAACGTGTCTGACTTCCAGCAGGAGCTGACACCATTTCTTGGCACGCTCAACGACCGGTCGTGTGCAGCGGTCTCGGTCGATGGCATCCTAATCGGTGCCAAAAACCCCAACCTGGCTGTCATTCCGGCCAGTAATGAGAAGCTTGTGGTCGCAGCAGTCGCACTCGATGTCGTCGGTCCCGACGCCGTGTTGACGACCTCGGTCGTCAGTGCCGCACTGCCCGTCGACGGCGTGATCGGCGGCGACCTGACGCTGGTTGGCGGCGGCGATCCACTGCTGTCGTCGGATTGGTATCCGACGTCAAATCTCGAGCGGTATGCAGTGCTTTCGCCGACGTCGTTCGACACGCTGGCAGACCGAGTACGTGATGCCGGTATCACGTCGATCACCGGCAACGTTGTCGGCGACGGCTCCCGGTACGACGACGAATTCTTTGCGCCGGGATGGGGCGACGGGGTGGCCGGGCTTGAGGCGGGCCCCTATGACGCTTTGATGGCAAACGACAGCCGAGTGCTCGGCGAACAGCAACGCGCGAACGACCCGAACACGGGCGCGGCCCGAGAATTCATCCGGCTGCTGAACGAACGTGGCATTACCGTTGCAGGTTCAGCCGCAAGTGGTATCGCTCCGACCGGGGGGAACGTCATCGCCACAATCGACTCCGCGCCCGTTTCGGATGTCGTTGGTGAAATGCTGGCCAACAGTGACAACAACACCGCCGAACTCCTGATGAAGGAGATCGGACTTGTCGGTGAAGGAATCGGATCGCGCGAAGCCGGCGCACGCGTCATGACCGCCAAGTTAATTGAGTGGGGGATCGACACCACCTCGGTCGTGCTGTCCGATGGGTCCGGGCTTAGCCTCGACAACCGAATCACCTGCTCGGCCTTGCTGTCTGTCATGCAACGGTTCACTCCCGACAGTGCCTTCGGTTCTGGATTGCCGATTGCCGGCCAGACCGGAACTCTGACCGGCATCTTCACCGATCATCCGCTGGCCGGTCGGCTCACGGGGAAGACAGGCACGCTGAACAATCCGCCTTTCAACGCTGACCCACCGGCAGTGAAGGCGCTGTCGGGATACGTCGCCGTCGACGGCGGAACTGCCGTCGAATTTGTCTTAGTGCTCAACGGGCCGACGATCTCGGACCAGAGCGAGTATCGGCCGGTGTGGACTGCGCTCGCCGACGTACTGAACACGTATCCGGCCGGAGCAACCCCTGCCGAACTCGGACCGCGTTGATGGGGTGTCATGACTTCATCGCCTCAGCCGGGTAGACAACCACTGTGAACATGCGGGTCGACGTGGTCGCATCTCCGGTCAGATACCGGAAGATGCCGCTCTTCCTGCTGTGCGCTATTGCGTTGCTGCCGGCGATTGGTTTGCTCAGCGTCCACTGGTGGCTCCGCGACGAGGCAGACAAGTACGACGACACTCGCTCTGCAGTCGAGTCGCTGTCCGCAGATGATGATGGTCGACCCGCAGCTTCTCGCCGCGAAACCGGCCAAGCCGAGCGAACTGCGATCTTGTCGACGTCACTCTTCGACTATCGCCGTTTGCCGGACGCGGTTGCCGGATCGGCGAGCATCAATCGCCTTGAGGTTCAAGTCGCGAGGGCCTTGCCCGTGATCGACGGCCGGTCGTGTGCCGCGGTTTCTGTCGACGGTATTGCAGTCGGCGCGGTGAACGAGACGGTCTCCGTCGTCCCCGCGAGCACCGTCAAGTTGATCGTTGCCGCGGTGGCGCTCGAGGTGCTCGGACCCGATTTCACCTACGAGACCGCGGTGCGCACCCCTGCCGTGGTTGACGGGGTCGTCGATGGCGACGTCTACCTCGTTGGCGGCGGTGACCCGCTGTTGACGTCTGATGACTATCCGATTGATGACGACTCGCTGCCGGCCTTCACGACGACGTCACTCGACGTCCTCGCCGACGCCCTCGTCGCAGCAGGCGTCGAGCGCATCAATGGCTCCGTTATCGGCGATGGGACGCGCTACGACGACGAGTTCGTGATCGACAGTTGGGGCGACGGGGTCGCGTTCAACGATGCCGGGCCGTATGACGCACTGCTCGTGAATGACGCTCGGGTCAGAGGCCGCAGTGGCGTGCAAGACGACCCCAACGTCGGTGCCGCTCGCGAGTTCGCCCGATTGCTGGGCGATCGCGGGATCAGGGTGGCTAACGGGTGGGGGAGTGGCCCAGCCTCAACGCAGGCCACCGTCGTTGGCGTCGTTGAGTCGCAACCATTGGGAGAGATTGTTCGCGAGATGCTGACCAACAGCGACAACAACACTGCAGAAATGTTGGTCAAGGAACTGGGTTTCGCGGAGACTGGAGAGGGCACGCGATTCGCAGGACTTGTCGCGATCGACCGGGTGCTCCGCGAATGGGGTGTGCCCCTCAATGGTGTTCGCTTGCTCGATGGTTCGGGTCTCACGCCGACGACGAAGATGACATGCCAAGCGCTCCTCGACGTGTTGCAACGATCACGTGGCACGGTGCTGCAGACCAGTCTGCCGATCGCAGGACAAACGGGGACGCTTCGTGACGAGTTCATCGATAGCGACGTCGAAGGCCGTCTGTTCGCGAAGACCGGAACACTTGGCAACCCTCCCAGCGATGAGCCGCCGCTCGCATCGAAAGCACTCGCTGGCTATGTGTCCGGCGGAAATGGCGCGGCCATCGAGTTCGTGGTGATCCTCAATGCCGACGAGATCACCGAAGCGGACTATCGCCCGATCTGGGCGACGTTCGGACAACGTTTCGCCACATTTCCGGACGCACCGCCGATTGAGGATCTCCAGCCCCGCTGAGTGCGGTCCCCGGCATCGATCTACAGTGCGTCAATGGCCGTGATGCCGATGTTTCCGCTTGGAATGGTGCTCCTGCCCGGAGGCGTTCTGCCATTGCACGTGTTCGAACCGCGGTATCGGCAGATGATCATCGACTGCCTGCAGGAAGACGGTCACCCGGAATTCGGCCAGGCCCTGATCACCCACGGCGCCGACGCGGGCGGAGGCGACGAGCGAGCGATGGTCGGAACTATTGCCCAAATGGTTCAAGTCGAGGCACTCGATGAGGAGCGGTATGCCCTTGTCGCCGTTGGCACTCGGCGGATCCGCATCAATGCCTGGTTGCCAGATGCGCCGTATCCGATCGCAGATGTCGACGATTGGCCTGATGACAAGCCCGACCCCGAAGGTCTTGCAATCGCTGTTGCAGCCACGCATGCGCGGGTGCAGGCAACGCTCAAGATGGCAGTCGAACTTGGTGATGTCAGCGCTGAAACCATTGAGTCCGAAATCTCTGACGACCCATTGTTTGCGACCTACCACCTCGCCTCCTTGGCTCCCATCGGACCCGCAGATCGCTACCGCTTACTGGCCGCGGCCGGTCCGGCAGCGCGCCTCGATGCCCTCGACGATGTCCTCGATGATGTCGAGGCAATGCTCAAGTTCCGTCTGATCTGATAGAAACTGATTCGTGCCAGACAGCATCGATGCGACAAAGCCACCTCCAAAGAGCGACGATGCGTCGCTCGGCGAGGTGGTCGAATTCGTCAAGACTTACGCCAAGCAAGAGACACTCGGCCCGCTGAAGGGCGCCGGTTCATGGCTCGCCTACGGCGCCGCCGGGGCCTTCGCACTTGGAGTTGGTCTCTTGATGATCCTGCTCGGCGTGTTGCGCTTGGTTCAGGCTGAGATCAGCTGGGCCAACGGCGGCGCATGGTCGTGGGTCGCGTACGGCATCACCTTGGTCGTCACGATGATCTTGTTGACCCTCACGGTGCTCCGCATCAAGAAGGCGTACCTGAACAAAGAACCCCTCCCGAAGAAGAAGTCCTGAGAGAAGGAGCCGTCACGATGGCCAAGAAGACACCCGACACTCCTGAGTCGATTACCGCTGACGACCTGCGCGACAAACTGCAGGGCCTCCAAGGCGAGGTACAGGGCAAGGTCGACGACAAGAAGACCACCATCGCCAGCGTCGCCGGCGGCGGGGCAATGGTCCTGATGATCCTGTTCTTCCTGCTCGGCAAGCGCTCAGGAAAAAAGAAGAGCGCAATCGTCGAGATCCGTCGTATCTGATGGCGCTGCTTCCGTACGGCCTGCAGCCAGGCCGGTTGATTCGACGTACTGCGCTTCGTCGCGGGCTGAGTGGAACCAACATCTTCTGGAGTTCTGTTGCAGGGATACTTCTCGGCCAGGGGAGTTACGTGCGATCCCAGGCGATCCGGCGCAGTCTCATCGGAGGGAGCCGCTCGTGGCAGGTGCTCGCCGGTTTCATGATCGTGAAGGAAGCAGCAAGTTCGGCGGGCAAGCAACCTGAGTATCTCGGCAAGCAAAAGGTGGGTGTGGGCTCGCTGTTGCGGCTGACGACCGAGAAGCCGATGACCAAGAGGCAACAGAAGGCCGCAGGTGTCACCAAGGCCAGCGTCAAGGCGCAAGCGAGTGCCGACGTTGCTGCGGCGTGGGCGAAGAAGGCTGCAACAAACCCCAAACGCAAGGTTGTACGCCGCGCCGAAAAGACTGCGATCATGGCAGCGGCCGATCGTCGAGCCGCCGACAAGAGAGCTGGCAAGCGCGCCTCATGACGATGGCACGGTGAAAGGGTCCTCGTGAAGGTGTTGCTCCGCAATCCGAAGCGTGAAGTCGAGGTTGCCGGTGGCCGGTCGGTAAACCGACTGCTCGATGATCTCGAACTGAGCAGGGAAGCACACCTGATCATTCGCAACGGGACACTTGTACCGGGTGACGCTCGGCTCGCCGAGACCGATGTGATCGAGGTTCGTCCGGTGATTTCCGGAGGATGACCGCGCAACCCAGCCGCTGCCGGTCCTGTAAGGCGCCGGCAGTCATCGATCTGCCCCGTCACAACGCAAACTTCTGCGCTGAGCACCTCATTCAGTTGTGCCATCGTCAAATGGCCAAGGCCATTGATGACTACGACATGTTTGGCCCAACTGACCGATTACTGGTCGCCGTCAGTGGTGGCAAGGACTCGCTCGCTGTATGGGAGATGTTGATCGATGCTGGCTACCAGGCTGACGGCTTGTACATCGGCTTGGGTATCGGCGAGTACTCCGAAGACAGCGGCGGCTACGTCCGGCGGTTCGCCGACGAGCGGGGCCTGCACCTGGTCACGATCGACCTTCGGGAAGACTATGGATACGACGTGCCGACGGCGGCCATCGCCACCAAACGGGTGCCCTGCTCCGCGTGCGGACTGTCGAAGCGGAGACTGTTTGACAAAGCTGCCATGGATGGCGGCTACGACGCTGTTGTCACTGGACACAATCTCGATGACGAAGCGGCGGTGTTGTTCGGCAATACCTTGCGTTGGGAAGTCGACTACCTCGCACGCCAGTTCCCGGTGCTGGAGGCGCGTGATGGCTTTCCGAAGAAGTGCAAGCCTCTCGTTCGACTTACCGAACGTGAGATGGCTGCGTATTGCCTCGTTCGTGGCATCGACTATGTCGTCGAAGAATGCCCTATCGCGGCGGGTAATCGGCACTTGGGGTATAAGGAGGCGCTCAACGCCATCGAGAAGCAATCGCCCGGATCGAAGTCAGCCTTCTACCTCAACTTCTTGTCACAGATGTCACCGCTGCTCGAAGGGCAGTCGGCAGCCGCTCAAGGCGAGGTTGACGAATGCCAACGCTGTGGCGCACCGACGACCGGAGATGTCTGCGCGTTCTGCCGTTTGGTCGAGAAGTCGGGTACACATGTGGCGGTACCCGTCGAGATGGTGCTGAAAATGCGCCGCCGACAACACTGACGACTCACGAGATGGAACACGGAACTGACCGATGACTGGAATCTTCGCCGCTGGCGAAAAGGCGCTGCTACTCGACAGCAAGAAGCGCCGCTATTTAATCGACCTCGCCGACGACGGTGAGTTTCACAGTCACAACGGCTTTGTCGCGCACAGCCAGATCGTCGGGGAACCCGAAGGTATCTTTGTCAACTCGACGAAGGGCGCGGAATACATCGTCATCCGGCCGACCCTCGAGGATTTCGTCGTCGAAATGCCTCGTGGGGCTCAGGTGATTTATCCGAAGGATCTCGGCCCAATCTGCATGCTTGCAGACATCGGGCCCGGAGTCCGGGTGTTCGAAAGTGGCGTTGGTTCAGGAGCGTTGTCGATGACGATGCTGCGGTATGGCGCCCACATCACGGGCTACGAGCTGCGCGAGGACTTTGCGAATCGAGCAAGAAAGAACGTGGCCAGCTTCCTCGGCGAGGAGGCGCTCGAACGGTACGACGTGCACATCCGTGATGGGTACGAAGGCATCGACCCCGAACATGGGCCGTTTGATCGTGTCATTCTTGATATCCCTGAGCCGTGGCAAGTCATTCCCCATGCGGAAAAGGTGCTCCAGGCAGGCGGCATCTTCCTTGCCTACACGCCCTCGATCACGCAGGCTGCACAGGTTCGTGAAGCTCTGCGCGGCAAGTGGATCGACACCCGTACGATCGAAGTCTTGCATCGTGGCTGGCATATCGAAGGCCACGCAGTCCGGCCCGATCACCGGATGGTCGCCCACACCGGCTTTCTCACCGTCGGTCGGTTTCTCGGTCTGAAAAAGTAGACCCGGCCCGCTGCCCGACGTGTCGAGCAACGGGCCGGGGCAAGTCAGATCAGGGTTCGATGTAGATGCACTCGCCGGGGCACTCTTCGGCGCTTTCGACCACAGCATCAAGTTGGCTGTCGGGAAACTCGGCGAGGCCTTCGGCGCCTTCCGGGTTGCCTTTCGCCTTGGCGAAGATCTTGTCGCCTTCGACGACGTAAGCAAGACCATCGTCGAGCAGCGTGAAGACGTCGGGTGCGATTTCTTCGCAGAGTCCGTCGCCGGTACAGAGATCCTGATCGATCCAGACCTTCATGTCAGTGTGGCTCCCTCTTCGTCGGAGATTGGTTCTGAGCTGGCGCTCGGAGGTTGAGGTGCACGCTGATGTGCTCCCAGGTTGATGTCGCAAAGTTTACACGGTGAACATCGTGTCAACGTGTTGCCTGCGCCAATGCTGGTGAGGTCACTCGGTGTACATTCGGTCTATGGCAGACACAGACGATCTCGACGCAGACCTCGCTGCGCAAGTGGCGACGCTGAACGATGAAATCACGCATCTTCGGGGACGTCTTGCAGATGCACCACGGCGTGTTCGCTCGCTTGAAGAACGCTTGCTCGAGACAAAGGGACAGCTGGCTCAGGCAGTAAGTCAGAACGAGAAGCTGTCGTACACGCTGCGGGAAGCGCGCGAGCACATCTCGACACTGCGCGAGGAGGTTGACAAGTTGTCGCAACCTCCGTCAGCGTATGGCGTCGTCGTCGGCAAGAACGATGACGAAACGGTCGATGTGCTGACCAGCGGCCGCAAGATGCGCGTGGCGTTACATCCCGATATCGACCACGAACTGCTCAACCGTGGCGCCGAAGTCGTGCTCAACGAGAGCTTCAACGTGGTGATGGCCCGGCAGTCTGAGATCAGTGGCGAAGTGGTCACCGCCAAGGACGTCATGGACGACGGCATTCGTGTGCTGGTGGTCGGGCGCGCTGACGAAGAGCGGGTCTGTGAACTCTCTGACGTCTTGCGTGGCACGCTGATCCGCAGCGGAGATCACCTGCGCCTCGACCCGCGTTCAAATCTGCTGTTGGAGAAGTTGCCGCGGCCAGAAGTCGAGGACCTCCTGCTCGAGGAGGTCCCAGACATCTCCTATACCGATATTGGTGGTCTCGACGATCAGATTGAGCAGATCGCGGACGCGGTCGAGTTGCCCTTCCTCCATCACGACCTGTTTGCTGAACACCAATTGCCGGCTCCGAAGGGGATCCTGCTGTACGGCCCACCTGGTTGCGGCAAGACATTGATTGCCAAAGCGGTGGCCAACAGTCTCGCCAAAAAGGTCGCTGACAAGGTTGGCGAGGGCAAAGGCCGCTCGTACTTCATCAATATCAAGGGCCCCGAATTGCTCAATAAGTATGTAGGCGAAACCGAGCGGCAGATTCGCCTCGTCTTCCAAAGAGCACGTGAGAAAAGCGATGAGGGCTGGCCAGTCATCGTGTTTTTTGATGAGATGGACTCGATGTTCCGCACACGTGGCACGGGAATCAGCTCCGACATGGAGTCGACGATCGTCCCCCAGCTACTGGCTGAGATCGACGGCGTTGAAGGCCTGAAGAACGTCATCGTGATCGGCGCGACGAACCGTGAGGATCTGATTGACCCGGCCATTCTCCGCCCCGGTCGTCTCGACGTGAAGATCAAGATCGAGCGACCGAACGAGGTCGGGGCCCGATCGATCTTCGCTCAGTATCTCACCAACGAGATTCCGCTCGATCCGTCCGAGTCGATCGACACGATGCTCGACGCGACGGTCGCCGAGATGTATCAGGAAGACGAAGCCAACCAGTTTCTTGAGGTCACCTACCAAAACGGTGACAAAGAGATCATGTTTTACAAGGACTTCGCGTCCGGGGCCATGATCGAGAACATCGTGCGCCGCGCGAAGAAGCTCGCCATTAAGCGAGTCATTGACGGCGGCGCCAAAGGTGTGTGTACACAAGACCTGCTCGACTCAATCAAGCAGGAGTACAAGGAACATCAGGACTTGCCGAACACAACCAACCCTGACGACTGGGCCAAGATCTCGGGTAAGAAAGGCGAACGCATCGTGTTCATCCGCACGCTCGTCACCGAAGATGCTGACGATGACCTTGCCGGCGGTCGTGCCATCGAACGAGTGGCGACCGGCCAGTACCTCTAAGGGGTGTCGCGTTCGAGCAAGCGCATCGCCCGCGCTCCGAGGATCGGGCCGGGAGCGAGGAGGGCGAATGCCCAGCCCCAGCCAGCAGCGTCACGGATGAGAGCGACGAGGAAGATCGTGAAGACGGTCAGCGTGAAGCCGGCTGCGAGCTGCACCGTCAGGGCAGTTCGGACATAGCGAGGGTCAACCGACTCCGTGACGATGGCGATGACGCCGGCCGCCTGACGCCGTACGCCGCAAGGCTGGCGCTGCGACTTGTGCTGAATACGTCACCGTCGAACGCGGCGATCCACGCCCACATCGTGTACTACTCTCACATGTGTCCGAAGTAGCCGGCATTCGCCAAGCGAAACGATCGATTCCGAAGGATCACCCCGAACTGAGATGGATCAAAGGGTGCCGCCGCCATGGAATCAGGACCAGCGACGCAGACTCGTTCGGCGATCAACCCCCCGAGCAACGTGAAACCCGATGCCATGATGAGCGTTGCTTGCCAATCGAGCTCGCCGAGCGCATTGATCAAGTGGGGGAGCGATGCGGTCGGCCAGGTTGGTGAGGGCCGTCACCAATGCGCCCGCCACGAAGCCCAGCTGGACCACGATCGTCAGCCAACTCGCCTGTCCATCTGACAGTGACCATTCGACGCTCAGCTGACTCAGTGCCGCTGCGGTTGACGACCATGTGGACATCGCAAGCATCAAGGCAACGGCGAGCACGACGAGCTCGCGATGTCGTTGCGCCAAGGCGCGCAATGAGGCCCACAACAATTCGAACAATCTCCACGGCACGCCCATTCCGACTCCTCCAGATGTTCCTGGGATCGTCATGGGTACCGTCTGGGCATGGCAGCGAAGCGAACCAAGCATGACATTGTGATCTTCGGAGCAACAAGCTTCGTCGGGCAGATCCTCTGCAAGTACATGGTCGACCGGCATGGTGTTGATGACGCGAGCATCAACTGGGCCATCGCTGGCCGGAATGCGCAAAAACTCGATGCCGTCGTCGAGTCGACGGGCGCAGAGGTGCCGCGCATCGTGGCCGACGCTGGCGATGCTGATGCAATCGCCGCCCTCTGCGCTTCGACGAAGCTGGTGGTGTCCACCGTGGGGCCCTACGCGCTCTATGGATCGAAGCTTGTTGCAGCAGTGGCAGAAGCAGGGATCGACTACTGCGACCTCACTGGCGAGCCACAGTGGATGCAGCGCATGATCGACCGATACCAGGACCGTGCGACTGAGACCGGAGCCAGAATCGTGCACGCGTGCGGTTTTGACTCGATCCCCTCCGACCTCGGTGTCTGGTATACGCAGCAGGAAGCGATCGAACAGCTCGGTGAGTCCTGCGTGTCGATCTCGATGGGGGTGAAGGCAATGAAGGGGGGAGCGAGCGGTGGCACGGTGGCCTCGATGATGAACATGATGGAAGAGGTTTCGGCCGATCCGAGCCTGCGCCAGGTCCTCGGCAACCCCTACGCCATCGCTCCGAAAGGCGACCGGACAGGGCCCGACCAACCGAACGTGACGCTCCCGCAGTACGACGATGGTCTTGAGTCCTGGTTGGCCCCATTCGTCATGGCGGCGACCAACACGCGCCTGGTCTTCCGAACCCATGCGCTCCTCGATCATCCATGGGGGAATGACTTCACGTACGGCGAGGCAATGATGATGGGCGAAGGACTGGGCGGTCGGGCCAAGGCGATGTCTCTGAGCGGCGCGATGGGCGGACTGATGGGTGCCGCAGCGGTTGGCCCGGTGCGCAAGATGATGGGACGTTTCCTTCCAGAGCCGGGCGAGGGGCCGACGTCTGACGCGCAAGAGCAGGGGTTCTTCGACATCCGCTTTCATGGCACCACGGCATCGGGCGCTGAGATCATGACGAAGGTGACGGGCGACCGCGACCCTGGATATGGCTCGACGTCGAAGATGCTGGGCGAGTCGGCGCTGGCGTTGCTCGACTCGGATGCCACTGGCGGCTTCTGGACGCCTGCCACCGCACTCGGAGACGACCTCATCAGCCGGCTCGTCGAGCATGCTGGGCTGACTTTCGAAGTGCTCTGAGCACCGGCCGTACCGCTCATTCTGACTCGCCTACTCGGCGGGGTCGGGATAGGTTCAAGGAATGGCTTTGCCCAAGGTGCTCGGGATTGAGACCGAGTACGGAATTTTCGTTCGCGGCGGGGACAACAACCCTGTCTCTGCATCGTCGTTGTTGATCAACGCGTACGTTGCAGCGCAGCGCCAAGCGAGCCGAATCGGATGGGACTTCGAAGACGAGCAGCCTACGACCGACGCCCGCGGATTCACCATGGACGAGTCCATTGCGCCGGAGGTCGAAACCACTTTGGTCAATGCCGTTCTGACCAATGGAGCCCGGTACTACGTTGACCACGCCCATCCCGAGATCTCCACACCGGAGGTCACCGACGCCCGCGAGGCTGTCGTTTGGGATCGGGCGGCCGACGAGATTGTTCGTGACTCGATGACCTACGCCCGGGATCTGCTCGGCGACAGCTCCGAGATCATCATCCACAAGAACAACTCCGACGGGAAAGGCAACAGTTACGGCTGCCACGAGAACTATCTGGTGGCACGCGAGCTCCCGTTCGGACGGCTCACCAGTCAAATTACGCCGCACTTTGTCACCCGACAGATCTTCGCCGGGGCGGGCAAGGTCGGCTGCGAGCTGCCCGGTCGCCCCAATGACGACATTGGCTACCAGATCAGCCAGCGAGCCGATTTCTTCGAAGAGGAGGTCGGTCTAGAGACCACGCTCAAACGCCCCATCGTGAACACCCGCGACGAACCGCACGCTGATCCGCTGAAGTATCGCCGACTGCACGTCATTGTGGGCGACGCCAACATGAGCGAAGTGGCGACCTACCTCAAGGTGGGCACCACGGCAATCGTCCTGTCCATGATCGAAGACGACGAGCTCGGTGACGATTGGATCCTCGGCAATCCTGTTCCAGCAATCCGCCAGGTCAGCCATGATCCATCGCTCAACCAGACGATCATGTTGCGGAACGGCAACCGTGCAACGGCCCTCGAGGTCCAATGGGGATTGTTCGAGCGGGCACAGAAGTACGTGCAGGCGCGCGGCCTCGCAGCTGTCGGTGCTGATGTCGGCGCTGACGTCATGGAGAAATGGGAGCACGTGCTCACCGGCCTCGAGCATGATCCTGACTCGGTGGCGCACTGGGTCGACTGGGTTGCCAAGCGTCGCATCGTCGAGGGTTACTCCGATCGTTACGATCTGAAACCTGGCGCTCAGCGGCTCAAGGCGATCGATCTGCAGTATCACGACATGCGGGCGGACAAGTGCCTGGCACTGCGCGCTGGCCTCGACACGCTCGTGACCGGCGCAGAAGCCCGCGCTGCCATGACCGAGCCTCCGGAAACGACCCGCGCGTACTTCCGCGGTCGTTGTCTTGACAAGTTCCCAGATGACATTGTTGCCGCCAATTGGGACTCCCTGGTCTTCGACATTGGACGTGATCCACTGCGTCGAGTGCCGATGATGGAACCATTGCGCGGTACGGCAGATCACGTTGGTACGTTGATCGACACGAGCGCCACTGCGCGCGAACTGCTCGACCGACTGGGCCAGTAACGCAACCGGGCCAAGAGTTCGCTCGAGGCAGACACAGGAGAGATCGATGGCTGAACGCATCCAGAAGTCCAAGACGACTCACGAGAAGTCTGAAACCCCCGACACGGCTGCCGATGCAGTCACCGAGACCGGCGAGAAGATCAAAGCTGACATCGACGATCTTCTCGACGAGATCGATGATGTGCTCGAAACGAACGCCGAGGACTTTGTGAAGTCCTACGTGCAGAAGGGCGGTCAGTAACTCGTGGCAATGCCCTTCTTCACTCCCGGTGACGACCCGGGGTCCAGTTTCCCTGAACTGCTCCGCCGCATCGGGTTGACCTCGCATTCGACGATGACTGCCTCGTCGGTGCCAGGCCACGAACTATCGGTGCCGCACGCCACGACGTGCGTGGCGCTCAAGTTTGCCGACGGTGTCGTGATGGCCGGAGATCGCCGAGCGACGTCTGGCAACCTGATCTCGCATCGGGCGATGGAGAAGGTCGTTCAGGCCGATCGTCACAGCGCTGTGGCTATTGCGGGCGCCGCTGGGCCGGCGATGGAGATGGTCAAGCTGTTTCAGCTCCAACTCGAGCATTACGAGAAGGTCGAGGGCAACGCGCTCAGCCTCGAGGGCAAGGCGAATCAGCTCTCGTCCATGGTCCGGAGCAACTTGCCTGCGGCGATGCAGGGGATGGTCGTCGTCCCGATCTTCGCCGGCTTCGACCTTCGTCGCGGTGTTGGTCGGTTGTGGGACTTCGATGCCACCGGCGGACGCTACGAAGAGCGCGATTTCGTGTCGACGGGCTCCGGTAGCCTGCACGCCAGCACGGTGATGAAGGTCGGGTATCAACCCGAACTGAGTCGTGATGACGCGCTCCAACTTGCCTGTCGTTCGCTCTGGGAAGCAGCTGATGCCGATAGCGCCACGGGAGGCCCTGACGTGGTTCGCGGGATCTATCCGGTCGTCGCTGCCATTGATGCCGACGGGTGGGAACGCATCGACGACGACGATTTACTCACACGTTTCGACAGCATTCGCGAGGAGGCGAGTCACCGATGAGCCAGCCGTTCTACGTCGCACCAGAACAGATGATGAAGGACCGCGCCGACTATGCGCGCAAGGGCATCGCCCGCGGGCGGGCACTCGTTGCATTGCGGTACACCGAAGGATTGGTCATTGTTGCCGAGAACGGGTCAGACACCCTGCGCAAAGTCAGTGAGATCTACGACCGCATCGCCTTCGCTGGTGTCGGCAAATACAACGAGTTCGACCAACTGCGCGTTGCCGGTGTCCGCGCAGCAGATCTCAAGGGGTTTCAGTACTCGCGCGATGATGTCGACGCGCGAAGCTTGGCCAACAGCTATGCACAGATGCTCGGCAACATTTTCACCCACGAAATGAAGCCGATGGAAGTCGAGATACTCGTCGCCGAAGTCGGTTTGGTTGAAGCCGGCGACCAGATGTTCCACCTGCTCTACGACGGAACCGTCGTCGATGCCCGCGACTACGCGGCAATCGGAGGTGATGCTGAGGCGGTGCGCGAACGACTCGCGGAGACGTGGACCGCGGGGCTCGACCGCTCGGCTGCCGTCCGTGTCGGGCTCAATGCTCTGAGTGGACCCGACCGTGACATCGCAGCGGCAGAACTTGAAGTCGCTGAGTTGTCTCGTGGCAATGGTCGTCGATGCTTCAGTCGAATCGACGCAACGACGCTCGTCGACATTCTCGCCTGACACCTGCTATCGCCGTCTGTGTCGGGATTTTGCGGACAGGTCCGCAAAAACGGCATGGCAGTATCAAGATGCCACAACGTCGGCGATGTCAACTTGCGCCTGCTTTCATGCCCGCATGTCAGAAACAAAACGCCAGAAGCTGCTCGGCGCCGCAAGGGCCACCTCAAACCCCAGCTTTTCCGGACGCCGTATCGAATCAATCTGCACCGAAGCCATCTTCCACTTAAGGAACTCACGCCGAGCTCAACTCGCCGCACAGCGAGTCAAACAAAGAGAAGTATGCCGCTCTCGCAGAGGTCGCTTTCAGCGCTGGACCAACTTGTCAATTGAAGAGCCCCAACGCAGAAATCAGACCCCTTTCGACCTGCCAACGCGCGCAGCCGTCGGCGACCTCAAAGCTGCAGCCCAGCCTGTTCCACGTCTGCGGCGAGATAGCTCCCGGCTACAATTGATATGAAAGACAAGACCGGTATGAGGCACAAAATAAAAATAGATCAGGGACAGGCGCGTGCCGCCGTCGCAGGCGCCTGCCTAGTAGTTGTCGCAGCGTGCTCGGGGAGCGACGCGTCCCAAGTCGGCGCAAACACCTCCGTCTCCGACGTAGCCGATAGCCAAGCGGTTGATACCGAAATCGTCACGAAAATCGAAGAACCTGCAGAAGCAGAAACGCTCTCATCAAAATCGCAGACGGAGAGCCCAGAACCGAAATACGAGACCGCGGGCTCACAAGCGCTCTTTGACCAAAGTGTGGTGCGAACCTTCGAGATCAACCTGTCTGCTGAGTCCCTCGCCAAACTCGATGCCGATCCAGCAGCCGAAGAGTACGTCGAGGGAAGCCTGACCTTTGACGGCGAGACAATCGAACGGATCGGCGTTCGATACAAAGGGTCGATCGGGGCGTTTCTGGGCTGCACCGAAGGGCCCAACCCATTCGAGCCATCGGGGGCAAAGACATGCTCAAAACTGTCGATCAAACTGAAGATCAACTGGGATGGCGCCGACACTGAGTTCTACGGGCAACGCAAAGTCCAACTCCATTCGATGAACAACGATCCGACCCTCATGCGCGAAAGATTGGGCTACCTAATGTTCGCTGAGGCTGGTGTCCCTTCACCGCGAGCGACTCACGCTCGAGTGGTGATCAACGATGAGTTCGTCGGCCTGTTTGCGCTCATAGAGCAAATCGACGGACAGTTCGCACGCGATCGCTTCAGTGACGGAAATGGGAACCTGTACAAAGAGGTCTGGCCATTCGACGCAGACGGCGAAGTTCAGTCGATAGAGGTTCTGATCGACGGCTTAAAGACGAACGAGAAGGACGATCCGTCAACAGACTTGACCCGGTCTCTGGCCAGCGAAATACTCGACTCCGGCGCGACAACAGATGCTGCGGCCGCGCGTCGGGTGCTCGGCGAGCGCACCGAAATGGACTCATTCGTTGCCTACGCAGTGGTCGATCGAGCGATCAATCACGACGATGGGCCGTTCCACTGGTACTGCAGCTCGACGTGCGAGGCCCACAACTACTACTTGTACGAAGAACCTGCGGCAGACGTTCTCCACATCATTCCCTGGGACCTGGACAATGCCATGCAGAACTGGACGCCGGACGACGCCAACCCGATCGCTCAGTTCACGAAGATTGCCGATGAATTCGGAGAGATAAGTAATGACTGCCAGCCGTTTCAGTTCGGCGGCCTGGCTCCCCCCCAGCGTTCTGCCGCGTGCGATCCACTAACCGCTGCGTGGTCGCTGCTCGACGAAGAGTTCGACCGGATTAATGCCGAATTCCGGTCAGGACCTTTTGCCATCGAAAACGTGTCCGAACTGCTGGAATCATGGCGGACACAAATTGCACCGCATGTCGCCGTAGCCGCCGATGCCGACCCGCAAGCACTGACCGTTGATGTCTGGAACGCGTCACTCGACCAACTACTCGCCGACATTGCCGCCGAACCCTCCCGTCAGGAGTCCTAAATGTCCACAGGCGCACTGGTGGCCGCAGATCTGATCGCCGTATCGATTCTTGCGTTCGCTCTGTACTTCCCGCGACATCGCCGGCGAGACATGATCGTCGCAATCCTCTGCATCAACATCGGCGTGCTCGCAGTGGCGACAACACTGGCTCAATCCACCGTGTCAGCCGGCCTCGGATTGGGGTTGTTCGGGGTCTTGTCGATTATTCGGCTGCGGTCCCAGGAACTCGATCAAGAGGAGGTCGCCTACTACTTCTCGGCTCTAGCGCTAGGACTTCTCGGAGGCATTCAGGTCGAACCGGCATGGGTGACCCCCGTGCTGATGGCAGCGTTGCTAGCAGCGTTGTTTGTTGGCGATCACCCCCGTCTCTTTTCGAGGACACGAACGCAAACTGTGACCCTTGGGGCGGCGTACACATCTGAAGTCCAGCTAACGGAACGACTAGAAGAAATGCTGGGTTGTCGAGTCAGGCGACTCAAGGTCCGGCAGATCAATCTCGTGAACGACACAACCGTGGTGGACGTTCGCTACGAACTCGTCGGTGACGGCCCGCCCCCCAGAGCGCAGCGCACCGGATGAGCGAATTCGACCGTGGCTTCGCCGCAATGGTCGCAGAGATGCCTTGCGTTCAACTCGGCGAGGTCAACGAGGCAGCAGCATTGCAGACGAGAATTGACCGAAAGTACGTGGTCGCTCTCGATTTGCTTGACAGATTGGACTTTGACGAGCACGTCATGGTGCTCGAAATCGACACCCGCCGCCATTTCCGCTACGCAACGACCTATTACGACACTAAAGAACGCGATCTTTATCTCGACACCGCCTACCGCCGCCCGACTCGCTTCAAAGTGCGAATTAGATCGTACGTTGATTCGGGTCTGACGCTGCTGGAGGTCAAACGCAAGGATGGTCGCAGTAAGACCGTGAAAAGTCGACACCCGGTCGCGACCGGCGAAGAACTTTCTTGTCTGACCCCGTCGATGCGAGCTTTCGTGAATGCCGAAGTCGACACCGGGCTGACCGACCGACTTGGCATCGCAGCAACGACGCGGTTCAATCGCACGACGGCCGTCGACACTGTCGTCGGAGCTCGCTACACCATTGACCGCGATGTCCGTGCCGACACACCCGACGGTCACATCGCCTCGCTGACAGAGGCAGCAGTCGTCGAGACCAAGTCCAGCGGAGTGCCTACTCCACTCGATCGGTTTCTGTGGTCGCAAAATATACGACCAGCTAGCTTCAGTAAATATTGCACGGCAATGGCAATTCTGGAACCGTCACTGCCTGCGAACCACTGGCATCGCACCCTCAATCGATACTTTGGCAGGCATGAACAATCGGCGTCGCACGAAGAAACATCCGGTTGACGCCGCCATCAGCTTTTAGACACCGTAGAGAGGACGGGCGTCACCTGCCACACGCCGCGAAGCCGACGAGGCGTGTGATGCCGCAGGGTTGGGCTCCGACGGCAACCTCCTCGAGATGCTCGAGATGGAGTTGATCTTTGAGTAGCGGCTTTACTGTTCGCAGGCGTGTCGTCGCAGCCAGAACAGAAAGCAGACGTTCTTGCTCGGAAGACTAGAGCATGCGTTTACAGCGACGTCCAGTACCGAATCGGACCTCGAACGAAGCGTCAAGCCATCGACGCTTGCCGGCTCGTTCTTGGCTGAGGTGCACAACGGGCGTGCCTGCGGCCAAGATGTGGCCATGACGTCAAGACTGATCACCGGGTCGACGATCTTGGCGCTAGCTCTTGCAGCATGTGGAGGCAGCGAACGATCAGTCGCCCGGGGTTTTTGCGGACCGGTCCGCAAAAACCCCGACACAAACCTGGATATCCCGGTCGGAAGGGTGGATTGGGCAGCGTCTACGGTCGGAGCATGACCTACGCACCGGCGGACCGGCCGTTCTATGACGCTGACAGCCACATCATGGAGCTGCCGAACTTCTTAATCGACTACGCAGACGCCGCGCTGCGCGACAAGATCCGTCCGGTCAGCTACCAGGCGTCGCTGGTGACGGACGAGGAGGTGGATACGATTGTCGCCAACGGGTCGAAGCACAGCCCGGCGCACGTCGAAGCACAGGTGGCACTTGGTGATCAGCTGATTGCAGAGTCGAAGGAGATCCAAGCGCTCGGGGCCTTCGACAGTGATGACCGATCGGTCGCGATGGACATGCTCGGCTTCAAGAAACAGTTGGTTTTCGCCACCCACAGCGTGGTCACACCGTTCTCGATGAGCAGCAAGCTCGGTGACGACCTTCGCTATGGCGCGACGCGTGCGCACAACCGTGCGATGAGCGATTTTGTTGCCAACGATGCTCGGCTGATGGGGGTTGGCGTCGTGCCGCTCAACAACCCCCAACTCGCGGTCGCAGAACTCGAGTTCGCGCTTGAGGCGGGGATGGAAGCAATTTGGGTGCCGCACTACGCGCCCGGCGACATGTCACCTGGTCACCTCGACCTCTACCCCTTTTGGGAGCGTCTGGCCGATTCGGAAACGCCGTTCGTCCTGCACGTCGGCGGCGCACCATTGCAGCTCGACCCGAAGTGGACTCACACCGGTCGACCTCCGGTTCGCGACTGGATGGGTGGTGGAGAGAATGTGCGGAGCAAGGACATGGCCGTGATGCACCAGGGGCCCGAGACGTTCCTGTCGGTTCTGGTCATGGACGGCATCTTCGAGCGTTTCCCAAAGCTGCGCGGGGCCAGCGTTGAACTTGGCGCTGGGTGGGTGCCCGCGATGATTCAGCGGCTCGATTGGGTCGTTCGATCATGGAGCAAGGTCGATCAGTATCTTGCCGAACTGAAGAGGGTGCCCTCGGAGACGTTGCGGGAGCAGATGGCCTTCACGCCTTTCGTCTTCGAAGACGTCGGAGCGCTGATCGATGCGTCGGCCGATGACCTGTATCTGTTCTCCAGCGACTACCCGCACGTCGAGGGCGGCAAGGATCCGATCGGACGCTTCGAAAAGTCGCTCGGCGATCGGCTGCCGGCAACACGTGACAACTTTTACGCGGAGAACTTCCTGCGACTGTTTCCGAACGCTCGTACACACTGAACACAGCTGGGTTAGGTTTCCGAAATGAGGTGGAACTAGTGGAACGCAGGATCTACGGCCTCGAGAACGAATACGGGATCACCTGCACACTCCGTGGGCAGCGTCGACTGAGCCCTGACGAGGTCGCTCGGTATCTGTTCCGACGCGTCGTGTCGTGGGGACGAAGCTCCAACGTGTTTCTGCAGAATGGTGCTCGCCTCTATCTTGATGTCGGTTCGCATCCCGAGTACGCAACGCCCGAGTGCGATTCGCTGTACGAATGTGTTGTCCATGACAAGGCGGGGGAGCGGATCCTCGAACAGCTCGTCGAATCAGCAGAGCAGCGTCTCGCGGAGGAATCCATCCGAGGCACGATTTATCTGTTCAAGAACAACACTGACTCCGCGGGTAATTCGTACGGGTGTCACGAGAACTACTGCACCAGCCGCGACGACGACCTCGGCAAATATGCCGAGGTGCTGATCCCGTTTTTCGTCAGTCGTCAGATCTACACGGGCGCTGGCAAGGTGCTCCAAACGGCGCGGGGTGCCACCTATTCGATCGCACAGCGTGCAGAACACATCTGGGAGGGCGTGTCGTCGGCGACTACGAGAAGCCGCCCGATCATCAACACCCGCGATGAGCCGCACGCTGATGCTGAGAAGTACCGACGATTGCATGTCATTGTCGGCGACTCGAATATGAGCGAGTACACCACGTTTCTCAAGATTGGCGCCGCAGCGTGCATGCTCCGCATGCTCGAGGATCCGAACGTCGTGCTGCGCGACATGACCCTTGAGAATCCGATTCGAGCCATTCGAGAGATCAGCCACGACATCACCTGCCGCCGAACGGTGCGACTGGCCAACGGTCGCGAAGTCAGCGCCCTCGATATTCAACGCGAGTACCTCGATCGTGCCCTGCGGTACGCCGACGGCCCGGGCTTCCCGCCGCTCGAACAGAAAGCGCTCGAGATGTGGGAGCACTGCGTTACCACGATCGAAGACGATCCGCTCAAGCTCGACCGTGAAGTCGATTGGGTCATCAAGTACAACCTGATCGAGAAGTTCCGCGAACGCCACGATCTGCCGCTCGGCCACGCCCGGGTGCAACTCCTCGATCTCCAGTATCACGACGTGACCCGGAGCCGCAGCCCGTTCTACAAGATGCAGGACCGAGGTCTGGTCGAACGGATCTGCACCGATGCGGACATCAACACGGCGATCGACGTTCCACCGCAGACAACCCGTGCGCGATTGCGCGGCGAATTCGTGAAGCGCGCTAAGGAACGCAAGCGCGACTACACCGTCGATTGGGTCCACCTGAAGCTCAATGATCAGGCCCAACGCACCGTCTTGTGCAAGGACCCGTTCAAGAGTCGAGACGAACGGGTCGAGCAGCTCATCGAGTCGCTCTGACGTCAATCGTTCCTATGTGGCCGATACGGTTTGACGCTCGTGACGATTCAAGACGACGGTTCGCCGCTCCCGCATCCGGAGGGACCGAGAAGCGATGGATCATCTGATCCCAGAGCGAATGAATCGGACCTTGTCGTTAGCGCATCGCAGCACGCGGACAGCGACGGTGACGTTCCGCCTAACGAGCCGACGTCCAAACGGCCATCAGGTGCGCGTGCGTTCTTCGACTGGGTTGTGGTCATCGCCGTCGCCTTGCTTGTCGCCTTCGTCGTCCGTGGCTTCGTCCTCGCCCATTTCGTCGTCGAGGGCCAGTCGATGGCGACGACGCTCGACACTGGCGACCGCGTCTTTGTCAACAAGTTGTCATATCGGCTCCACGACCCAAACCGTGGCGACGTCGTCGTACTGCACCAGATCACCGGGACTTCCGAGCGCGATCTGATCAAGCGTGTCGTCGGACTGCCGGGCGAGACCATTGAGATGACCGGGTGTGTCGTGCGGATCACCGAGCCAGGCAGCAATGCTCCACAGATTCTCGACGAGCCGTACCTGGATGAGGCTGACCGGGCTCCTGGTACTTGTGGTCCAAATGTCACGTCGCAAGTGGTCCCCGACGACCATGTCTTCGTGATGGGCGACAATCGTGGCGGAAGCCAGGACAGTCGAGCGCTTGGACCTATCAATGAAGACGACCTGGTTGGCCGCGCGTTTGTCGTGTTCTGGCCCCGCGACAACTGGCAATGGTTGTGAGGACGCCTTCGCCGTCCGACGCCTGACGGTGCCGTTCAGGGTGTCAGGGCAACTGTCCGCCAACCTCGTGGCGGAAGACATCCATCATGATGTCGGTGTGGTCGCTGTAGACAGCGTCGAGTCCCATGCGAAACGCCGTCTGCAGCTGGTAGTCGTACTGCATGTCCCAGCCGAACGCGACCAACTCGAAACGGTGGAAGAGCGCCGCGAGTCCGCCGTTCCAATCCATCCGGTGCAGGTTGATGCCGTCGATGCCGTGATGGGCGAGTGAGGCGGCGCGGCGTTCAGGGCCCTCGCGCAAACGATCCAGCCGGGTGGAGTTCAGTATGCGTACATCGGGAAGCAATGGTCGGTAGCGCAGACAACGCTCGAAGTCGGGTTCGCACAGCCAGGTCCGGTTGAGCATGTCGGGATCGTGCGCCTGGATGACCTCGACGATTGCCTCTGCTGCGTCGGGATCCTTGACATCGAGTGACAGTTCGTAACCGACGCCACAGGTCGTGAGGAGCTCAGCGAGTGTCGGAATGTGCCCCGGAAGGTCCCCTCGAGCGACTTCACTGATCGGACGGCGGCGCATACCGCGCTTGACTACGCCATCGTGATCGAGGACCGCAATGCCGTCGGAGCTGAGCCAGACATCGCTCTCGAGGCCAGAAGCACCGAGCCGCAGCGCCAACGTGAACGCCTCGATCGTGTTGTCCGGTGCATGGGCCCGCGCGCCGCGGTGCGCGAAGGTGATCGGAGGGTCAAGGCGGGAGGGAAGATGCTGTTGCACTGCCCAGATGATGGCAGCCCCGTAGACTTGATGACGTGTTCAATCTCCAGGGCAGTGAGATCATCGTCATCCTGCTCCTCGCCCTTGTCGTCCTCGGCCCCGAAAAGCTGCCTGATGCGATTCGGAAGTTCAGCCAAACCTATGGCGAGCTCAAGAAGATGGGCAACGGGTTTCAGAGCGAAATGAAGTCCGCCCTCGACGAGCCGATGCGCGAGATGCGCGAGACCGCTGACCTCGTCAAGAAGGCCGCAGATCCGGCGCGTGTCGTCGAAGATTCCGAGAACGAAGCCCGCCTGCGGTCAGAGGCGGACGCCGCGATGCTCGCAGCAACTCCAGATATTCCGGTGAGTGACGAAGCGTTGGCCGTCTCCGACCCGACCGGCGCACCCGGAATCACGCCGGTCAACGGCACGAAGATTAACCAGATCGCAGCATCAATGGCCCGTGGCCCGGTGGAACATGTCCCGCACGGCGAGGTACAGCCGGACCCGGCATCGGCGCCGTTGACGGCCCTGACCGCGCCGCCTGTCGGCGCTGCAGACTCTTTCGCCCCGCCGGCACCGACCGATGAGCCTGTCGATGCACCGCCACCGGAGACGACGTGACCGCGGACGAACAGGTGGCGGAGCCAGCTGAAGATACGCAAACCCTCACAGAGCATCTCGGTGAGCTCCGGACCCGGATCATTCGTTCAGCGCTGGCCGTGCTGATCGGAATGGTCGTCATCATCGCGCTCTACGATCAGGTGCTCGAGTTCCTGAAGCAGCCATACGTCGATCTGTGCACGAGCAAGGCCGAGGACTTCTGCGACCCGAACCTGTTCATCACTTCCCCCACGGAGGGGCTCTCCACGCGCATTCGGGTCGGAATGTACGGAGGCATCATTGCGGCGCTGCCGGTCATTCTGTGGCAGATCTGGCGGTTTGTCGTGCCAGCGCTGCACGCCAAGGAAAAGAAGTACGCCATTCCGTTCGTCGTGTCCTCGCTCGTATTGTTTGCAGCCGGCGGGACGCTTGCCTACATCACGGTCGGCAGAGCCCTCGACTTCCTCATCGGCTGGGCAGGCGAGGATGTTGGAGAACTCTTCACGGTTAGCAGCTACATCAGTTTGATCGGGCTGATGATCTTTGCCTTTGGAGTTGGCTTTCTCCTTCCGGTCCTTTTCGTCTTTCTCCAATTGGTCAACGTGATCACCCCGCGGACGCTGCTGAAAAGCTGGCGGTACGCCACGATTGGAGTTTTTGTGCTCGCCGCGGTGATCACGCCGTCGGGTGATCCGGTCACCTTGATGATGTTGGCGCTACCGATGCTGTTCCTGTACTTCGTGGCGATCTTTGTCGGATTCCTCGTGTTGCGTAAGCGACCCGAAGCAGCCTGAGGGCTACCGAATGCGCGCTGATCGAGATGAGCTGATTTCCCGCTACTCGTTCCCGATCGACCGGTTCCAGCGCGAGGCGTTCGACGCGCTTGACGATGGCAAGCACGTCGTCGTTGCAGCACCGACCGGCAGCGGCAAAACGGTTGTTGCCGAGTACGGCATCGATGCGACCATTCGTGATGGCAGACGCGCCTATTACACGGCGCCGGTTAAGGCACTGTCGAACCAGAAGTATCGGGACCTCATCGCTCACCATGGCGAAGACAAGGTTGGTCTTCTGACGGGAGACAACTCGATCAACGGGGATGCGCCGATTGTCGTCATGACCACCGAAGTACTGCGGAACATGATCTATGGACGATCACGAACGCTCGACGACCTCGGTCTCGTCGTGTTGGATGAAGTGCACTTTCTTCAGGACACGTTTCGGGGGCCGGTTTGGGAAGAGGTGATGATCCACCTTCCGCACCATGTGCGATTGGTGTGTCTCTCGGCGACGGTGAGCAACGTCGCCGAACTCGCCGAGTGGATCAGCACCGTACGCGGTTCGACCGAAGCGATCACCGAGTTGCGTCGCCCGGTCGAACTGGCCAACCAATACCTCGCGAAGGACCGGACCGAGGGCCGGCTGCACTTGCTCCCGACATTCGTGGGGGGAGCGGTCAACCGAGACGCGGTGCGGCTCGACGAGTCGGCGATTCGGCACGCGCCGAGATCGAGCGCCGGACAGAGCCGCAAAGAAGCGAATCGCACGGGCAACGCCAAAGGAGCACACCGTCGCAAGTTGGTTCCGCCCGGACGTGTCGAGACGCTGGAGTTGCTCGATGACCGCCAGATGTTGCCGGCAATTTTCTTCATTTTCAGCCGGAATCAGTGCGATGAAGCTGCAAAATCGTGCGTTGACGCAGGTGTGCGCCTGACAACCGAGGCCGAGCAAGCCGCGATCCGCGTCATCATCGACGAGCGACTGGGCGTCCTTGATCCTGCTGACCTCGCGGTGTTGGGTTACGACCAGTTCGTTCGACAGCTCGAAGCGGGAGTCGCTGCGCACCATGCCGGAATGGTTCCGCCGATGAAAGAAGTTGTCGAGGCATGCTTCATCGAAGGTCTCGTTAAGGCAGTATTCGCCACCGAAACCCTCGCCGTTGGCATCAACATGCCGGCACGCAGCGTTGTGATCGAGAAGCTCACCAAGTTCACCGGTGAACACCACGAACAGCTCACGCCGGGCGAGTACACCCAGCTCACGGGACGGGCTGGGCGACGTGGCATCGATGACCGAGGGAGCGCTGTGGTGCTCTGGTCGCCGTGGGTGCGATTCGATGAGGTTGCCAAGCTTGCAGGCAGCTCGCAGTTTCACCTTCGATCAGCGTTCCGGCCGACCTACAACATGGCTGCCAATCTGATTCGTACGTACGAGAGCGAACGGGCACACGATCTTCTCAATCTTTCGTTTGCCCAGTACCAGGCCGATCGAGACATCGTGAAGATGCAGGCGCGACTCGAGCGCCGCCGGCACGCTCTAGCCGAACTCCAAGCAGAGGCGAAGAGTCCGTTGGGCGACATCGAGGAATATCGCACGCTGCGCAACGCCGAGCGGGAGGCGCGTCGATTCGGTCGTGACGAACGTGTCGAAGAGATCGAAGCTGCCTTGAGATGGCTGGCGCCCGGGACGGTTATCTATCTGATGAAGGGCAAGCACCGTGGTCCCGTCGTGGTGATGACCAGTGCGAGTCGCAAGGATGGAGCGCAGTTGCGTGTTGTCAACAAGGGCGGCGATTCCTTGCAAGCCACCGCCGAAGATTTCGATGCGGCTCCCGCTGCACTCGGCTCGGTCAAGATGCCGCCGAATTTCGCTCCAAATCGCAAGGACTTTCGCCAGGAGCTCGCCTATCGGCTTCGCAAGACAAGCCTCGCCCAGCCACAGAACACCTCAAATCGTCGAGGCCGCCGCGACACCGTCGATGCCGATTTGCATCCGGTCGCCCGCGACCCGGACCTGAAGCAACGAATGCAGGCTGCCGGGCAAGCTGCTCGAGTCGCACGGGAGGTCGCGGAGATCGAAGGTCGTGTCCACGGTAAGACACAGACGCTCGCACGCGATTTCGACCGGATCCTCGGCGTACTCGAAGCCTACGGATACGCCGATGTCGCTGACTGGGACCTGACGCCTGACGGCGAGATGTTGGCGCGCATCTTCCACGAGTGCGACCTCTTCGTCGCTGAAGTCGTCCGGGCCGGTCTCCTCGACGGTCTCGGCGCGGCGGATCTCGCTGCCCTTGTCTCGACGCTGGTGTACGAACATCGCAGTTCTGAACCGCCGCCGCGTCCGTGGTTCAGTAACGACGAGATCCGCGGCCGCTGGCAGCGAATTGCTGCGATCAGTGAGGACCTGGCAGCGCACGAACGTTCTGCGGGTGTCAATGAGCACCGCGGCCCCGACCCGACCTTTGCCGCAATCGCCTACGCCTGGGTGGCGGGCGAAGGATTTGCCGACGTGGTCGACGCCGATGAGCTGACCGGTGGGGACTTCGTTCGAACGACCCGCCAGCTTGTCGACCTGCTTCGCCAGCTCGCGATTGTCGCGCCCTCGCGGGCGACTCGGCGCGCTGCCGGTCAAGCTGCCGAGGCTGCGTTCCGCGGCGTTGTGTCCGACAGCGCTGCCCCAACTGCGCCGCAAACCGAACCGGCATGACCATCGAGAAGGGCCAGCCGTGGGGAACCACGGTCGACCGACCTGACAATCTTCGGTATCTCACCGATGATGCGGCAATCGCCGCTGCGGTCCGGGATGGCTCCGGTCATCCGGTCGCGGTCACTGGTGGTGACCTGCACCGAACCGTCGGTGGTCGCGACCCCGTTGGCCGAGAGCAGGTCATCAAACTGCCGATCGATCTGCTATGCGTCACACTCGACGATGGCGAACCCCAACACGCCTGTTCGCACGTACTGATCCAACGGCCGGCGGCCAGAGGTGGGTGGTGGCGCGGACCGGTGGTGATGATCATGAACGCCGAATTCGTCGGCGACTGGCACGTGGTTGCGCGTGGCCATCCAAACGACGGCCGCGCTGAGAGTTGTGCTTGGGATACTGACTTCGGACTGAGACAGCGTTGGGAAGCCCGGCGCCGTATTCCAGGAAATCAGCATGTTCCTCACCCTCAGATCGAGACTCGGTCGTTTCGTGAGCGAACGTGGGAGTTTGATCAGACAATGCAGGTTCGCATTGACGGCGCTCGGGCGGTGTCAGCGAGACGGGTGGAGATCATCGTCGAGCCGGACGCTGCGACGATCTACGCCTGACGGCGACCGAGCGACCAGCGGGTGCCCGGCAACATCGCTTCCATCTCGGCGTCTATGGCGGCATCGGCCTCGCCATTAACAGCAGCGGCGCGGGTCCTGCTCGCATGCGCTGCGTAGCGGCGCATGACCAGGATAGCGGCGCGCGCCCGGGGCAGCGGTCGCTCCGTGCAAGACGACCGAGAACGTGACGGTGAGGGAGATGACGCCCACGAGCTGATCGGTTTGTTCCGAGCGCCCCTCGAGTTCTTCCAGCAACAAGATGGCGAAAACGATTGAAGCGAGTCCGCGCGGCCCGAACCAGCTGATGAACAACTTCGTCGTGGGGTCGCCACCTGAGCGAAACAGTGCAATGAAGACGGGCACGATTCGAACCACGGTGAGGCTGGCGATCGCCGCGAGGAACACCGATGGACCGAAGTCGCCGAGTGCGTCGCCGACAAAGAAATTACCGAACACGAAGAACGTGACGGCCCCGAGGAGCTCGGCGGCGTCCTTGGTGAACCCAGCGAGGTGTCCGGCGTCTTCTGGGCCTTCCATGTCGTCATTGGTGCGGTTTCGAGCAAAACCTCCGCTGCCGAACGCAAGCCCTGCAACGAAGGTGGCGATGAACCCGTTTCCGCTCCACGCCGTCGCAAGGGTGAACGCCATGATCGGGAGGCCGAACGCCGCGATCTACTCGTATCTGCCGTTTGGCCAGCCCGCGTGGCGAGTGGTCCGCAGCACGGTGATCCCTAGCAGCCCTAGCACGAGGCCGAGGCCGAGGCCGATTTGCTGGGTCACGAATGCGACCCACGATCCGGACGACTGTTGCATGTCAACGACGATGCCGCTGGCCGAGAGCAGAGCGCCGGCAGCAACGAACACCATGGGCACCGTGATGGGTGAGGCGTCGAGTCGCCGCGAGACCGCTGTGAAGGCGAGCAGGACGATCGCGATGATCGCGATTTCTGTTGGCTCCATGCCCGGACCGTACAACCTCTGGTGAATCCCTGTCTGAGGCCCTGGTCGGTCGTAGAGTGCTGTCCCGTGGCCGTCTACGTCCCAGAGTCATTTTCGCCAGGCGAGTCCGACATCCTCCGTCGTTACTTCACCAACCTTGATGGGCCGGTGTTCGCGCTCGTCAACTTGCCCGAGGTCGTGAAGGGCGCGTTGTTTGCCCGCTATAGCCGAAGCCCGAAATCATTGCGCCGACTGTTCCTCGATGAGTTTGTCGGTGACCTCGACATCTCGGGCGACCTGTCCGTCGATGCCACGGTCGGGCTCGACCGAGCTGAGGAGCTGTACGAGCGAGTCTTCTTCGACTACGGCGACGATTCAGTCGCACAGCTTGGCGGAGTACACCTTGCCTGCGAGCAAGCGTCGAACATTCTCACCAAGGTGCTCGAGTGGGGCCGCTTGATGAGCTACCTCGAACAGAGCACCCGCTACATCGCGTATGACTCACGGCTCGGTGGCCGCTACCGGTACTACCGCGATCCGGCCGTGTTGGCGGGGCCGCTCGGCACTCGATATGTCGGTGACCTCGACCGCATCTTTGACGCCTACAGCCAGTGCGCTGAACTCGTTACCGAGCATGTGCGCAATTCAGTCGATCGTGGTGACAGCAGCGAGTTTGTCTACCGGACTGCAACCAAAGCCAAGGCGCTCGACGCCGTGCGTGGCATCCTGCCCGCAGCAGCAACATCGAACGTCGGAATCTACGGCACGGGCCAAGCCTTCGAAGCGCTCCTGCTCCGGATGCGAGCCAGTGCGCTGCCAGAGGCGCGTGACTACGCCGATCTTATGCTGCACGAACTGCGGAAGGTGATCCCAAGTTTCCTTCGACGAGTCGATCTCCCGGATCGCGGTGGCCGCTGGAGCGAATACCTGGCGTCGACCCGCACCGATACGTCGGCGATTGTCAACGACCTCTTCGGCACGTCCCCGGTTGAGGTTGCTCCTGAGGTTGAACTTGTCGACTTCGACCCTGAGGCTGAGGACAAGATTCTCGCCGCCATCTGTTACTCCCACTCATCGCTCCCTGAGCACCAACTCATCGAGAAGGTCCGTCACCTGGGCATCGATGAAAAGGTCTCGCTGATGCGTGCCTATGTCGGCGAACGTGACAACCGTCGGCATAAGCCAGGTCGATCGTTCGAGCGCAGCTTCTACCGATTCGATGTGCTCAGCGACTATGGAGCGTTCCGCGACATGCAGCGCCATCGCATGCTCACCATTGAATGGCAGCGGCTCACTCCCAACCACGGCTACACGCGGCCTGAATTGGTTGACGAAGCTGGCGTCGGTGACCAGTTCGACGAGGCGATGCATCGCTCAGCCGGGCTATACGACGCATTGAACCCGGACTTCTCCGAGCAGGCACCCTATGCCGTTTCAATGGCGTACCGCATGCGTTACAACATGCAATTCAACGCCCGCGAGGCCATGCATATGCTCGAATTGCGGTCGTCGCCGCAAGGCCACCCGTCGTATCGCCGCGTGGCACTCGAGATGCACCGCCTGATTGGTGAGCAAGCCGGCCATCACGCGATTGCAGCCACCATGAATCACATGACGAATGAGGCCCCCGAGTTGGAGCGGCTCGAGGCGGAGCGTCGTGCTGAGGCCCGTCGAGACGCTGCGGAGACCTGAATGATGTTCTTGTGACCGGTGTCACAAGTTCGGTAGCCGACCTCATGTCATCAGCAAGCGTATGCTCCGCCCGCAACGGTCCTCGCAAGAGCGAGGGTCATCAGAACGAAATCGAACGGCGACAACGGCAACATGGCTGAAGACGAGATCAACGAAGAAGAAGTCGAAGAAGAAGCTGAGGACGTCAATGTCGACGTCGACGCCGACGACCTGGACGACGATGACGACGGCGCAGTGCCTGACGACGACGACGACGATGACCACGTCGTCGATGACGACGTCGATGACGACGAGGCAGCAAAAGACGCGCCAAAGACGAAGCGTAAAGCTGCCGATGATGATGATGATGACGACGAGCTCCTTGACGACGACGTCGAAGAGGATCTCGACAAGATTCTGAAAGATCGTCTCGTGGCAGCGGACGACGAAGAGGAAGAAGCGGACGAGCCAGAGCCCAAGGGTGAAGGTGATGAACGCCTCCAGCCGAAGCAGCAGAACGAGCAGCTCTGCAGCTCTTGTTTCCTTCTCGTCAAGTCGTCTGCCCCAAACTGCCCCGTCGGCGACGACGACTGTCCGATCTTTTCCTGAGCGCTGGGCTCGATGGCATCGTCAGCTCCAACGCCCGCTGAGCGGGCGATTGCTGCGGCGTTCTACGCCCCGATCGGCCTCGGAGCGCAACTGGTCGACAACTTCCCAGAGACGGTCAACAAGGCGCGCCAGCAGATTGTTCTTGCGCGGTTTATCGGGAAGATGGCCGTCGATCAGGGCGCCAGCGAGCTGCGCCGACGACTCGCGCCGCCTGCCGCCAGCCCAGCGTCGGAACGCCAACATGTACCCGAGCCGCACGACGGGCCCGGCGACGCGTATGACGAAGCGGCAGAGGAACCCACACCAGAACCGGTTCCGAATCCTGCCGAATTGGCGCTGCCCGACTACGACCAACTGCCGGCTTCGCACATTTTGAGCAAGCTGTCTGGACTGACCCCGAACGAACTCGATGCTCTTGAGGCGTATGAGATGGCACATCGACACCGGCGCACCGTGTTAGGCAAAATTCTCCAATTGAAAGCGACCTAACGTGCTCGACCCAACGGTTCGCCGAGCAGCGAGTGATGACGCCGATGACATCGATCAGATCGGACTGCTCGAACGTGAGGCTCGCGCTGCCCTGATCGGCCAGCGCGGTGGCGAACGCTGGCTGATCGAACATCCAGAAGTTGGCGCAGCATGGACAGAACGCTGCCTGACCGTCGACGTGTGGGTCGCACACATCGAGCGGGTTGTCGTGGGCTACCTCGTTGCAGTGCTCGGGCCAGACCACATTGTGCGTGTTGATCAGGTGTGGGTGACACCTGAGGCTCGGGAACTTGGCTTTGGTGATGGAATGCTCGCTGCAGCCATTGCCGGAGCAGTCGAGTGCGGTGCTGAAGCGGTCGAGGGGCAAGCGCTCCCGGGGGATCGCCACACTAAGAACCTCTACGAGCGTGCCGGAATCGTCGCGCGCTTGATCACCACGTATAAACGACTCTGAATCAGCGGCCCTGCCAGTTCGGCGGGCGCTTTTCGATGAACGCAGTTAACCCTTCCTTGAGGTCCTCTGACGACATCACCTTGCGCATTGCATCATTGGTCATCTTCTTCAGTGTTGCATCGTCTGCGTAGGCGGCTGCCAGTACGACCTGGCGGCTCTCCCAAACCGCCATTGGGGCAGACTGGCTGATCTGTTCGGCAAGCTTGGTCGCTTCAGCTAGAGCCTCGCCGGGCGCTGCGAGTCGTGACACGAGTCCGAGACTGAATGCCCGTTCCGCCGGAATGGGCTCACCGGTCAAAATAGCCTCCATCGCCGCGGCCTGGCCGATTGCGCGGGGGAGTCGAAAGAGACCACCAGCTCCGGCGATGAGGTTGCGCTTGACCTCGGCGAGTCCAAAAGCAGATTGCGTGCTCGCGACGACGAGGTCTGCAGCGAGCACGATTTCACACCCGCCGGCAGTCGCAAGACCATCGACGGCAACGATGACTGGTTTGCGGCGTTCGCGGTAGACGAAGCCGGCGAAGCCGCCCCGTTCAGTGTTGAGCCGCGCAGCATCACCGGAGTTGATGGCTTTCAGGTCTGCGCCCGCGCAGAAGACCGGGCGGGACTGCCCCTCGGTGTTGGCTTGGATAATGCCCACCCACACAGCATCGTCAGCCTCAAGCCGGTCAATGGCGGCTTCAAGTCCCTCGGCGACGTCGCCGTTGACGGCATTTCGAGCCTCGGGGCGGTTCAGTGTGATGACCGCGATGCGGCCATTGGCTTCGTAGGTGACGATGTCAGACATGGCCAAATATCGTACGCGGCCCGAGCCGCTAAGAGCCAGCTGGCGGGCGTCAGCTGTCGGCGGCGTCCGATGACTCTGAGTCGGGTGCGCTCTCTGCGGCTGGTGCATCTGAAGCATCTGCCGAGATTGCGTCGGCAGACGGAGTCGCTGGGTCGTTGGCAGAGTTGTCTGTGACTTCGGCCGCGGTGGCGTCGGACTGGGCAGATGCGGCAGCGTCTTGCTCGGCCTGCGCTGCTGCTGCTTCCGCCGCCGTTGTTGCTGCGGCCTCTTCAGCGGCAGCTGCTGCGGCCTGCTCGGCTTCCTGCTTGGCCTTCATGACCGTGGCGATGTCGCGCATACCCTTGGGTCGATCCTTGGGAGGGCGTGAGCCTCGATCGTTGCGACTGTCGCGCCCGCCCCTGTCGTCACGCCCGCCGCCTTCGCGCTTGTCGCCGCCTTCGCGCTTGTCGCTCGGACGCTTGTCGCTCGGACGCTTGTCGTCACGGGCCTTCTTCTGATCTTTGCGGCTCGTGGGACGGAGCGGCTTGGGGCGCTTCGCATCCTTTGGTACCTCAACGCCGATCAGCGATGCGATCTGGGGGAGGAGCGGGCCGAGGCGCAGCACCGTCTTCTTCAGGTCATCAGTGATTGTGGTCGGTGGAACGGTCGGCATGACGAGCGCCCGGACTGGCGAGAACGCCGCTGCTTCGAGCACGGCCGACCAGCGGTCGCCGGAATCCTCTGGAAGCAGCGAGGCCGTCGCTGCCTCTCCGAGTCGTTTGGCGAGCTGAGGCGGGAACATGACGCCGGCCTTCGGCGGCTGCGACGAGAGACGGAGCGCCCGGATCACGCGGCCGACAGTCAGCGCCGCGTCGACATCTTCGAGCCAGTGCGCCATCTCTTCGGTCTGCTTGGTGACCAGAGAGGCCTTGAGTTCTTCGGCGATTACCCTGGTCGATTCATCACGAGCGACCATCGAGTCATCACTTGCTGCCACGACGCTGCGCAGATCGCGGAGATCGAGGTGCTGCATCTGGCGCTGAGCCGCCTCGGCTCGGTCGAGCCAGTCAGCAACACGCAACTTGGGAAGCATCTCCTCGGCCATCTTGGTGATGCTCGCCTCGGGCATCTCAGGCTTGCCGTCGGCTTTGAGCTTGGCGTTCTCCTCTTTGACGCGGTTGCGCACGGCCGACATGCCCTGGAGCGCGAGCTCGGCAATGGGGCGCTGCTCTTCGGGTACAGCTGCAAGTACCTCTTGAGTGCGAGCTTTGCCAGGACGAAGACGCTTCGGCTTGGGCCGCTGCGGAACCTCGGGTGGAGCTTCGAAATGGGGACGCTTCGGGCGCTCGGTGCGTTCGCGCTTGTCGCCATCGCGGCCACTGTTGCGTTTGGGCTTGTCGCCGTCGCGGTCACGTGGGGGAGCGCCGTCGCGGCCACCGCCACCGTCGCGGCCGCGTGGTCGGTCGCCGTCGCGGCCACGACCGTCGCCGTCGCGATCCCCGCGTCCGCGCTTGGCGCGAGTTTCGATCACTGCCTCAAACGGCTTGTCGTCAGGAATGAATTCGAGCAGATCGGTGCGGGCAGCCTTCTCGCGGCCCTTCACGACTGAAAGAATCTCCATCCCGTCAAGCATCTGCTCGGCTTCGACCTTGAGTTCGTCACCGACCTGCACCCCGTCGGGCAAGATCGACGCTTGGACCGTACCTTTCGGCTTGAGGGCTCCGGCTTTGCGCCATGTCCAAGATCCGTCCGAGAGCGCGCTCGTCAGTTCGATGTCAATCCTGCGGGGCATAGGTCAACTAACGTATCGGGTTGAACTTCCCGATCCGCGTTCAAAACTTCGCTCGGATCGCCGGATGTGCCTATCGTGCGGCGATGCCCATCTACGCCCTCGGCGATCTCGAACCCACGATTAGTAGCGAGGCGTGGGTTCATCCTGACGCAGTAATCATTGGTGATGTCCGAATCGGCCCGCGATCATCGATCTGGCCATGTGCTGTCTTGCGCGGCGACGGCGGCCACATCGAGATCGGCTCGGGAACGTCGGTCCAAGACACCTCCGTACTGCACACGACACCGTTGTGGCCGACGGTCGTCGGCGACAACTGTGTCCTGGGACATGGCATTCATCTCGAAGGCTGCACGCTCGAGGACGACGTACTGATTGGCAATCACGCGCAAGTGCTCCATCGGGCCCTGATCAGGTCGGGTTCGATCGTTGCGGCTAACTCCGTGGTGCTCCAAGACGTCGAAGTGCCGTCTGGGGCCATGGCGGTCGGGTCCCCGGCTCAGATCAAGCCGGATCGGGCTCGGGTCGACGATATCACGATGGCGTCGGCGGCGTATCTCGAGAGGATCGAGGTGTACCGCACTGACATGCGTCGCCTCGATTGAACGCCAGACTGTGACCGTGAGCAACAAGACGTTCCATGTGACGGTTCCGGTGGCTGAGCAAGACGTTGCCGCAGACCGGCTCTGGCAGATGGGTGTGGAGGCAGTTGGCCTCAGCGATGAGGTCGATGGGCTGATCGAGCTTTGGACGTCGGTGGGCAGCACCGGCGCGGCCATCGAACGAGCCGTCGCGATGCTTGAACCACACTGGACATGGTGGGCGGCCGACGTCGTTGCGCCTGACGAAACCTGGCGGGATCATGTCGCTCCCACCTGGTACCGAACGACTGGTGTCGTGGTGCCGGCGTGGAAGCTTGGCGATGCAGATGTGGGAGCCGCAGTACATGTCACGTTGATCGAGCCGGCAAGTTCGTTCGGGCTCGGCGACCATCAGACGACGAAGCTCACGTTGCGGCTGTTGTCGGAGCATCTCGATGTTGCTGAACCAGCCACGTTGCTTGATGTTGGGTGCGGATCGGGCGTCCTCGGCGTGCTGGCGGCCCAGCGCGGCGTCGAGACCATTCGCGCCACTGACATTTCTGCCGGTGCGGTGGAGGCGACCCAGGCCAACGCCGCCCTCAACGGCGTCGCGGGTCAGATCGACGTCGACATGGCGATGCTCGACTCCATCGAGGGTCCGTTCGACGTCGTCGTGGCCAACATTTTGGCCCCCGTGCTCGTCGCCCTTGCCCCGGACCTGCGCCGGCTCACCGCCCTGGCAGGCACGTTGATCATCAGCGGGATCTTGGCAGAGAATCACCAGCACGTGCTTGATGCGCTTGCGCCGCTCGTTGTCGTTGACACTGTCACCAAGGACGGTTGGGTCGCGCTCTCGCTCAGAAACTGAGTTCGTCCAGGAACTGCAGCGTCGCCCCGGCGTCGGGAATCGACGGGATCGCGCCAGGCAGACCAACGGCAAGTGCGCTCGCGGCAACAGCCCACTCCGCAGCGTCGATCATCGACGCCCCGTGGGCCAACCGCGCAGAGAGCGCTCCGCAGAACGTGTCGCCGGCTCCCGTCGTGTCAACGACGGGAACGTGAGGCGCTGGGATCTGATGTTGTTCACCCGCTGCTGTGTGGATTTCGATGCCCTGCTCGCCGCGCGTGGTCACCACGGTGGCGACGCCAGCATCGAACAGTGCCTCGACGCCTCCGAGTAGACCGACTTCGTGTTCGTTCGGCACCACAATGTCGCAGAGACGGAGCAATTCGACGGGAAGTTGGATGGCTGGCGCCGGGTTGAGGATGGTGGTCGAACCTCGGGCGCGCCCTGCACGGAAGGCATTGGTGACTGCATTGAGCGGGACCTCGAGTTGGCAGAGCACGACCAGCGCGGAGATCGAGGCGGGAGTGACCACCGTGGCGTTGGCACCCGGGACTACCACGATGCTGTTCTCACCGTGGTGATCGACAGTGATCAGCGCCCGGCCGGTCGGCACATTGTCGCGGTCGACGAGCTGCGAGAGGTCGATGCCTTCAATCTCGGCAACTGAGCGCAGCGTGCGCCCGGCGTCATCGGTTCCGATGGCGCCGACGAAGGATGCCGATGCCCCGGCGCGGGCCGCAGCGACTGCCTGATTCAGCCCTTTGCCACCGGGGTATTCGGCGAAGTCATCGCCGAGGACGGTTTCACCCGGCGAAGGGTGTCGTTCAGTTCGAACCACGAGGTCGAGATTTGCACTCCCGAGGACGGTGACGTCGAACACGGACCGCAGCGTAGACGGCGAGCGCCGCGTGAATCAGCTCGCTGAACGGGCGCGGACCCCAATGGGGGCGATGAGGCGGTAGCCGGCGGCGTGGCGCTCGTCTTCCGACTCGCCACCCCAGAAGCCGTATTCGTGCTGCTCGCGAGCGAAATCCATGCAGTCGATACGAACCGAACAGCTGGTGCAGACTTCCTTGGCGGCTGCTTCGCGGCGCTCGCGTGCTTGCGGGCGCTCGGCGGCGGAAGGGAAGAACAGATGAGTCAGACCCTTGCAGGCGCCAGCTTGCATCCAGTCGTTTTCGGTCTCGATGCGGTCGTTGATGTCGATGACGGCCATAGCTGCGCCCCCCAAGAGTGCGGTCGATGTGCGGAATCCCCCTGCTCAGCACGGTGTTCTGTGCCCTGCGTCGACAGACAATAAACCGAATCGACTGACGAGTCAATTGTACTCGACAACCTTTTTCTGAGGAGTAGTCGACTCAGTTCGAGAGGAGGGTGGCGACGCCGTCCGCGAACGTCTTGACGTCCTGAGGCGTTGTGTCCCAGGCCGTCATCCAGCGCACCTGGTGGACCGAGGTGTCCCAGTCCCAGAAGAAGCACCAGTCGCGGAGCGGTTCGATCATGTCGGGAGCGAGCGTGGGGAAAACGCTGTTGACCTCTGGCGATGGTCCTGGTGCGACTCCGTCGATCGCAGCGACAAGCCGATACAGCTCCGTGGCCATCTCGTTGGCGCGCGTGGCCATGGTCAGCCACAAATCGTCGTGGAGTGCGGCGTTGAACTGAGCGGCGAGGTATCGCATTTTCGAGGGCAGCTGGGTGACCTGTTTGCGGGTGTACTCCGAACCGGCAGCGAGGACTGGGTTGAGGAAGATGACGGCCTCCGCGCCGAGGAGTCCGTTCTTGGTGCCCCCAAAGCTCACGACATCGACGCCGGCATCAATCGTGAAGGAGCGCAGCGCTTCACGGGTGCCCCCAAGTGCTGCGGTGGCGTTGGCGATTCTGGCCCCGTCGAGGTGAACGAGCAGGCCCATGCCGTGAGCATGATCGCAGAGGGCAACGATCTCTTCGGCGGTGTAGAGCGTGCCGAGTTCGGTGGCCTGGGTGATCGACACGATGCCCGGCTGCACGTGATGCTGCACGCCTTGCAGATGCGCGACGGTCTGCAGTAGTTCAGGTGTGAGCTTGGCGCCGGGGGAGGGGATCTCGATCAGCTTCGTGCCGAGAGTTCGCTCAGGTGCGCCGGTCTCGTCGACAGAGATATGGGCCCAGTCGGTGCACACCACGGCATGATGGGGCCCCTGCAGCGATCCGAGCATGTTGGCCAGTGCAACGATGTTTGCGCCCGTTCCGTTGAAGGTCAAACGAGTGACGACGTCAGCGTCGAACAGTTCACGGAATGCATTCTCGCAGCGCGCGGTGTGGTCATCCTGGCCGTAGGCGAGCGCGTGGCCACCATTGGCTTCGACAATGGCCTGCAGAACAGTGGGATGGATACCGGCGGCGTTGTCACTTGCAAAAGAGCGATGAGGGGCTGCTGGCATGGCCGCGGCGTGTTCGGTTGACGTCATGGGCGCAGTCTCTCAGACGATCTGCGCATTGGAACGAATGGATCGACTGAGTCGAGTAGTTTTTCGTCATGACGAAAATGGCCCCTTTCGCTGTTGCTGGGGAAGCGGGGGGCGATGGGGCGCGTCATTGTCGGTGGTGCCGCCGAGTCCTTCCGCCGCGCAGCGGCCCTGGCCGTCCGAAGCTGTTCTGTAGCCAGCGATGCCGGCAGTGGGACTGGGTCTCGCATCAACGGGCGCGCGAACTGGAACTGAGCGAGAACGAGTTAGTCGTGACGCGCGACGAACTTGACCGCCTGCACGACGACATCTACGCCTTGACGTGCGCAATCGAGGACACGGAGCGAGATCTGGCTGCCGGAGGGCAACGCACCGTTCGCGACCTCGAAGAAACCCTCAAGTGGCTCTTGGACGCAGCACAACCATTGCGTGACGTCCAATTCTCCGCACCTAGCAGTACCGCCGAATAACGTCATGACGTAATAGTTCGAGGCATTGAGCGATCCAAGCCTGGGACGCAGCGACGGGGACCACGTTTGCACCGCGTTTCTCCGTCGGTCGTCGTGGGCGCTGACACGCAGAGGTTTCGGTCGCGGCTGTGGCGGCCGATCAGCCGCACAGTGGCTTCGTGCGGTGGGCTCGCCAGAGAAAGGCGGGCGTCGACTGAGAACTGCTCAAAGGTCGCAAGCGATCGGGATGTTCTCTGATGGACAGGAACGGGCTGTGCATCGAGCCCATTTCTAATAGGTCGCCGATAATCATCGTTATGTCAATCCGTTGTAACGCAAGGGACATATCCTCTGTAAACTTGCAAGACGTCGTCTGCGAACCGTCTCGTGGTGCCTGACCAGGCGGTTTGGGCCATGTCCGACGAAGGGCAACGGCGAATGCGCCGAAATTGATCGGGGTACTCGGTCGCGTTCTCCACCGGAGGGCTCTACATGCAGCGGGGTTCGACCGATGAGTCATATATGCACGGACGAGGTCGATCATGACGAAACCAGTGACCCCAAACATCCAGATGCCGCGATCTCATCGCGTCCGCCGCGCTCTGGTGCGCAGCGCCTGCGGCGCACTCGTGGTCGGCGTCGGCTGGTCGGCGATGGGAGATGCCGCTCACGCGCTCCCCTCGCCGACGGGATCGCCGATCCTGGCGCAGAGCCTGATCGGCTTGCGGCAGGGCGCGGCGGGTGCTGAGGTGCAGGCAGTGCAGAACGCTCTGCTCGCGGCAGGCGTCCCGGTCCCCGGTGGTGCCGATGGCAAGTTCGGTCCCGCAACAAGGAGCGCAGTCATCGACTTTCAGGGTCGAGAGGGAATTGCCCGGAGTGGTGAAGTTGATGAAGCGACCGCAGCTGCTCTCGGGCTGGCGCGAATCGATGCCGGAGATTCCCCGCCCTCGATAGCGGTGAATGGTCTGCAACAAGGAGCGAGCGGCGATGCGGTGAAGGAGCTGCAACAGAAGCTGTCAGCTGCGGGTGTGTATGTGCCAGGAGGCGCCGACGGCGTGTTCGGGCCGAGCACAAAGACCGCAGTTTCGAACTACCAACGCTGGAATGGACTGCCCGTTTCGGGCGTCGTCGACGCAGCAACAGCGGGGAGGCTCAGGCTGTCCGGAGCGGCCATGCAACCTCCCCCGGCTGCCCCGACGCCCCCGGCCGCCCCGGCTCCGCCGGCCACCGCGACCCCGCCGGCCACCGCGACCCCGCCGGACATCGCGACCCCGCCTGCGGCGGCGGCAAACCCTTACGTGGGCCTTGCCCAAGGAGCCCGGAGCAGCCTCGTCAAGGATCTCCAGTCGGCGCTGATGCGTGCGGGTGTGAATGTCCGTGGTGGTGCCGATGGGGTCTTCGGTGCTGCGACGAAGTCAGCACTTGTGTCATACCAACAGGCAAACGGTTTGGGTGTCACGGGTGTGGTCTTCGAGGCATCGGCAGCCAAGCTCGGCCTCGGCGCTGCCCCGGCTGCTCCGGCTCCCCCTGCGGCGGCCGAGACCCCGATGGCAACGAATCCTTATGTCGGTCTCAAAGTCGGCGCACGTGGGCCCCTTGTCAAGGGCGTTCAGTCTGCGCTGATCGCGTCAGGTATCAACGTCCGCGGCGGTGCAGACGGCGTGTTCGGTAACGCGACCAAAGGTGCGCTGCTCTCCTACCAGCAGGGCAACGGTTTGGCTGCCTCCGGCGAAGTCGACGATGCAACGGCAGCGCAGCTTGCGCTCGGCAACGCTCCATCGACACCCGCCGCGCCCGCCGCACCCGCCGCACCCCCAGCGGCCGCGTCAGGGAATTCGTACGTCGGCCTCGCTGTCGGCGCGAAAGGCGACAAGGTGAAAGATCTCCAGAGCGCACTGATGGATACAGGACTTGTGGTCCGTGGTGGCGCCGACGGCATCTTCGGCAATGCGACCAAGTCGTCCTTGCTGGCATTCCAGGGTATCAATGGCATCGCTCGAACCGGCGTGCTCACCGAGCAGGGGGCGCAGATCCTCTACCTCGGTGTGTCAACTCCGGCGAGCGCCCCGTCGTCGGGACCCAATGGGTTCGCCGGAACGCCGGAAGGTTTCCCAGTCAAGGGGGAAAGGAGCGAGCGCGTGCGTGTAATGCAGCAGATTCTCATCGACTCGAAGGTCAACGTCTTCGGCGGCGCAGACGGCTCGTTCGGCAATGCCACGGCCTCGGCGGTCACGAAGTTCCAAGAGACCCATGGGCTGACGGTCACGGGAACCATCACTCAGGAGACGGCGGAGAAGATGGGCTTGGATGCGTCGAGCGCCACTCCCCCGCCGTCGTCGAGCACCGTCGTGATGGAGCGCTTCCCGGTCCAAGGCCAGTGCTATTTCGGCAACACGTGGCACGCCCCTCGTGGGGGCGGTCGGTTGCATGTGGGCGTTGACATCATCGCGGCCGAAGGCAAGCTCCTCTACGCCGTCGTTGACGGCACGATCAGCAAGCAGTACTGGGATCAGCCTGGTGCATTGTCCGGCAACGGTTTGCGTGTCGCCCAGGATGACGGGACCTACTTCACGTACTTGCACATGAGTGGATTCGCTCCAGGCATCGAGGTCGGCACGAAGGTCCAAGCTGGTGACGTCATCGGCTTCGTGGGCAACACGGGCAGCAGTGCAACGGCACACCTGCACTTCGAGATTCATCCCGGAGGTGGAGCTGCGGTGAACCCGTATCCCTATATGAAGGCAATCGATGATTGCGGGAATACGACGCCGCAGTACCAGTCGTCGTTCGCCCCCGCGGTCTGAGCTTCAGGCACTCAGCCGTTCGGAGCGAAGCACCGAACGGCGGACCTTGCCAGCATCGTCTCTGAGCGGGTTGTCGACATACTCGACCGAGCGCGGCAGTTTGTACGCCGCCAGCCGTTTGGCCAGAAAGCTCAGCAGATCCGGTCGCGCGATGGCAGCCTCGTCAGCCTCAACAATGGCGTGGACGTCATTACCCCGATCGTCGTTCGGAAGCCCGATCACGGCGCAAGAATGAACGTCCGGGTGTTCATTGAGAGCGTGCTCGACCTCAGCTGGATAGATGTTTGCGCCCCCGCTCAGGATCATGTCGGCGACGCGATCGCCGAGGTACAGATACCCGTCAGCGTCGAACCAGCCGATGTCGCCGAGCGATTCCCAACCTCCATCCAAGGTCTTGGCCTCTGCGCCGAGATACTGATACGTCGGCTCCTTCCGTTCAGATCGCATCCACACCTCGCCTTCCTTGCCCGCGGGGAGGTCGTTACCGTCGTCGTCGCAAATCTTCATTTCGCCAGTCGTGACGCGGCCGACTGAGCCGCGGTGTTCCAGCCACTCGGTCCCGGTGATGGTCGTGACCGCCTGGGCTTCGGTGCCCGCATACAGCTCGAAGATGCGCTCCGCTCCCAGCCAATCAATCCAGGCTTGCTTCAGCCACGCAGGGCAGGGCTCGGCGAGGTGCCACACCACTCGCAGCGAGGAGAGGTCGAACCCCAAGCGCACGTCGTCGTCGAGGCGGAGGATGCGCTTCATCATCGTCGGGACCATGTACGCCACATCACATCGATGGGCCTCGATCGACGCAAGTGTCGACTCGGCATCGAATCGAGGCAGCAGCACGACGTGGTTGCCAGCGAGGAGCGCCTGACACGCCCACACCGCAGGACCGTTGTGATAGAGCGGCCCAGGCATCATGAGCGCACCCCCCTGCTGCAACCCGAGCGGGAACGGAAGGCCGAGGTCGTATACCGCCGGGTCGCCTGACACAATCAGCTTCGGTCTGCCGGTGGACCCGCCGGACGTGGGAGCCTTCCAAGCAGGCGACGTTGCGTCCGGTAGCGGAGCGTCGGAGAGACTCGGATCGGGCTGATGGCCGAGCGGCAGGGTCTTCGAGGTCGGTGGGAGGAGATCAACAGAGCCATCAGGGGCACCGATCACCACTTTGGAATTGGCAAGTTCCACAATTGCGGCGAGCTCTCGGGGCGGGAGCTTCGCGGACGTTGGTTGAGGGATTGCTCCAACCATCCAGCAGGCCACATAGGCAACGAACCAGTCGGTCGAATTCGGCAACGAGACGGTGACATAGTCGCCAACGCCAACTCCCAGGCCTTGCAACTCCCGTCCGAGTCGTGTGGCCGCTGACTGCAATTGTCGACGGGTCAGCGAGCTGTCGAGGCAGGTGACCGCTGGCCGGTCGGGATCTTCCGACGCGAGTGATTCGAGGCGGGCAGGAAACGACATCAGCGCCATTGGCAGAGTCTGTCCGGTGGATGGGCATCGCCCGGTGTCAGAGCGTCTGACGGCCCGATGTCGAGCACGGGGGCTTGGACTGTCCTAGCTTGGACAACGCATGTGGAAACGTCCAACATCGGACCAGGTCGATCCGGACCCCATTAAAATCACCATGTTTGTCACCAGTGTCGAGGTACCGGCACCGGTGCCGAACCCGGATGTTCAAGGCGACGAGCACATCGCGTTGGCCGCGGATCCGGTATTGCTTCGTCGGCAGGGCACCGGGACGTGGCCGAACGGCGAACGCGCAGTGCGCCTTGGCCACGCTGAGGAAATTCTGATCACGCTCCCGAGTAATCCATTCAGGTCGATGGATGTGGCACGAACTGGGCGACCGTTTGTCCCCCCGATTCGTGGGCTGCGCGTCGCGCTCGACTCTCGACGTGACGGCGACTTTGAGGTCTCGTGGAACGGTGCACTCCGTGCTCCGGTTTGGTGGCGCAATGTCAGCCTTCGGCTCTATGCCTCGCCATCGTTGAACGTCACAGTGTTGACCATCGTGCCGGACAAGGCTCGACGGATCTCCAGCCGCTCGTTCGTGCGCGCTGGGCTCAGCGTTGCCCACGAGCTCGCTGGGCGAATCGAGGCTCAGTCGGCAACTTCTTCGTAGTAGCTCTGCAGCACCTCGAAGGCGAGCTTCCGTTCGCCTTCCTCGCTGACCAGACCCTTCCGGTTGTATCCGTCCTGTATGCCGGGGAGGACGCGCACCGGTGCTCGGAAGTCCTTGAGGATCCACGGAGAGAGCCCGGCCACCTCTCCCCCGTTGCTGGTTCGGTTGGCCTTGACCATTTCAATCTGGGCTCGGTAGAGCGCCGCTTGGTACTCCTCCGTCCAGATTTCGCCTTCGTCGCCGTGGTTGCCGGCCTTGGCCCCGCCGCCCATCTCGGTGAAGACGATCGGTTTGCCGAAGATGGAGCCCCATGTCGTTTCGGGGATGCTTTCGCGGTCCCCGTAATACCACCCGAGGTACTGGTTGATCGCTATGACGTCGACCGCAGCACCGAGCGGATCATCGATGAGATGGTCGAGTTCCCGTGTCGGCAGTGTGAGCATCGCGGCGCTGATCAGACGGGTCGAATCGAGCACGCGTGCGGTGTCAGCAAGCGTCGTGAGGAACGCGGTGCGGTCGGGGGACGGCAACGTCTCATTGGCAACCGACCAGAAGATCACGGCTGCACGGCTGCGATCCCGGACGATCAGCTCTTCAAGTTGCTCCTGGGCGTTCAGCAGCGCGTTGGGCTGGTCGAATGCGATGCCCCAGTATACGGGCAGTTCGCACCAGGCGAGGATGCCGCGACGATCGGCCTCTCGGACCATATGTTCGTCGTGTTGGTAGTGAGCAAGTCGCACGAAGTTGGCGCCCAGCTCCTGCACCCAACCGAGCAGTGTCGATGCATGGTCGACGGTGTTGGCGCGGCGACCGCCCGATGGCGTCTCGGAGTGGATAGAGATCCCATGCAAGAACGTACGCGTGCCGTTGACCACGATGTCGGTGCCATCGGTCTCAACTGTACGAAACCCGACGTCGTCGGTGACCTGGTCACGTTCGCAACTCCAGTGCACTTCGTGTAGGACAGGCGCTCCGGGGTTCCACCGCTCGGGGGCGATATCCAACTCGAAGGTGTGACTGACCGTCGTGTCAACGTTGAGGCTTGGAATGCGGAGCCGAACGTCGGAGTCTCCGCCGCGCAACGTGACACCACCGATCACTCGTCCATCTGGAGCCATCGTCAGCCAGGCGTGCTGCATGAACACATCGGGTACGAACACCAGGTCGACGGCTCTGGTCAGCCCACCAAAGTTCCACCAATCTGATCGCATGGCAGGGATCCGGTTGGGCTCGCGACGGTTGTCGACCTGGAGGACCAGAGAGTGCGTACCGGCGGTCAGACGGCCAGTCAGCTCCACCGCATACGGGCTGAAGCCTCCTGCATGGGTGGAGAGTTCCTCGCCATTGAGAAACACGCGACTGGTGTGGTTGGCGGAGCCGATATGCAGAAAAATTCGACCAGTGGCGACCTGAGCCGCTGACACCTCAACCTTGCGGCGATACCAGACGGTGCCCTCGTAGAAGTGGAGCCGTTCATCCTGTGTATTCCAGTCCCCGGGAACGGTGAGAGTAGGTGAAGCGTCGAAGTCGTACTCCACTCGATCGCCTGGGTGACGCGGCCTGTGATCGCGGAAGAAGCCCTGGTCGTTGCGATCTCCGAGTATGCCGATGTAGCCCATCTCATAGGGATCGACAATGATGTTCCACTCGCCGTTGAGCGAGATTCGGCTGCGCTGCAAGACGTTGGAGATATTGATCGTGCCGGTGTTCATCGTGTGATCGTCGCACATCGGCATGGAGGTACTACCCTTTGCACTACAACTGAAACGCCGATCCACTCGATCGGGAGAGCCGGCACGTTGGTCGGCGCTGAAGGCGCAACCCACCCCGGCAATCGCTCAAGCACCCGGACCGTTCGAGTGAGGCACGCTGGAAAGTGATCGATCGTTTGTCCATAGGACGTGCGCTTGTTCCGCCCACGGGGATCAAAACTCTCAGGCACAGATGACAGCGGGGGCCGCCACCACGATTCGTCGTGCACCCAGGAGCCACCTATGCCCACCCCGCTCAGTGATCTGTTTGAATCCGATGAATTCGTCCGTCGCCATGTTGGCCCGACCCCTGGCGATGTGGCCCACATGCTCGACGCTGTCGGCGTCGACTCCGTGAAAGCGCTGCTTGATCAGACCATGCCGGCCACGATCCGTTCGAGCGAACCGCTCGACCTCGCTCCCGCGGTTTCAGAACGCGAGGCGCTTCGTCGCCTCCGGGTGATTGCCGAGAAGAACCAACTTGTCACCTCGTTGATCGGGATGGGCTACACCGGCACGGTCACTCCTCCGGTCATTGCACGAAATGTGCTCGAGAACCCGGCTTGGTACACCGCATATACGCCGTATCAGCCAGAGATCAGTCAGGGCCGACTCGAGACGATTCTGAACTTCCAGACGTTGGTCACCGAACTGACCGGTCTCGATGTGGCGAATGCATCGCTGCTTGACGAAGGGACGGCCGCCGCAGAGGCGATGACGATGGCCAGGCGCCAGTCAAAGGTCAAATCGCAGCGCTTCTTCGTACACGAGGACACTCACCCTCAAACCCTGGCGGTGCTCAGGACGCGGGCCGAGCCGGTGGGGGTCGAACTCCTGATCGGTGGGACTGCCCTGCTTGATGGCATCGATGCCGGCCGAGTCTTCGGTTCGCTGTTCAGTGCACCGAGCTCATCGGGCGCCGTTGTCGATTGGACCGTCGACATTGCCAAGGTGCACGCAATGGGGGGCATCGCCGCGGTCGTGACCGATCCCCTCTCGTGCCTGCTGGTCACTCCCCCGGGGCAAATGGGCGCCGACATTGCGATTGGTTCAGCACAACGTTTCGGTGTGCCGATGGGCTTTGGCGGTCCCCACGCAGCGTTTGTGGCAGCGCGCGAGAAAGCTGCTCGATCGATGCCTGGGCGCATCGTCGGCGTCAGTACCGATACAGCTGGCCGGCCGGCGCTCCGGCTTGCATTGCAGACCCGGGAGCAGCACATCCGGCGCGAGAAAGCGACATCGAACATTTGCACTGCGCAGGTGCTGCTGGCAAACATTGCTGGCCTCTACGCAGCATGGCACGGCCGCGAGGGGCTGACTCGTATCGCTGAGCGTGTGCATCGACTCACCTCGATTGCTGCTGCAGGCTTGCGGGCTGCTGGTTACGAAGTGCTCAACGAAACGTGGTTCGACACCATCACGGTGCGCTCCAAGGACGTCGACGCAGCCATCACAGCGGCGTTGGCCGCCGGATTCAACATTCGTCGGGTGAACGATGGAGTCTTCGGACTGACCTTTGACGAGACGTCGACTCTTGAGACAGTGTCGAGTGTGGTTGCTGCACTTGGCGGGCTGCCCGTCGACGATCCCGACTCAGCGCCAGACGGCTTACCTGCAGCACTGCGCCGAACTGATGAGTTCCTGACGCAATCGGTGTTCGAGCGATATCACAGCGAGCACGAGATGCTTCGTTACCTGCGTCGGCTGAGCGATCGAGACCTCGCCCTCGACCGGACCATGATCCCGCTCGGATCGTGCACGATGAAGCTCAACGCAACATCGGAAATGGTGCCGATCACGTGGCCGGAGTTCGCTGACATCCATCCCTTTGCTCCCATTGAGCAGGCTGGCGGATACGTCGAGATGATTGATGACTTGGCAGACCGGCTCGCGATCATCACGGGCTATGACGCAGTCAGCTTGCAACCCAACGCGGGCAGTCAAGGAGAGTTCGCTGGCCTGTTGGCGATCCGTGCCTATCACCGCACCAACGGTGACGAACAGCGGACAGTGTGCCTGATTCCTTCAAGTGCGCACGGAACCAATGCTGCCAGCGCAGTGATGGCAGGTCTCGATGTGCAGGTGGTGGCATGTGACGATCGCGGCAACATCGACATGGCCGATTTGCGAGTCAAGCTTGCCCATGTGGGCGACACGTTGGCCGCCATCATGATCACGTATCCATCGACGCATGGCGTGTTCGAGGCCGATGTCAGCGAGTTATGCGGTCTGGTGCACGATGCTGGTGGTCAGGTGTACGTCGACGGTGCGAATCTCAACGCGTTGGTCGGTCACGCCCGCCCGGGCAAGTTCGGAGCAGATGTGAGTCATCTCAACCTGCACAAGACGTTTTGCATTCCGCATGGTGGAGGTGGGCCGGGCGTCGGTCCCATTGGTGTCCGCAGCCATCTCACGCCGTTTCTCCCCGGCCATCCGCTCGACGCAACGTCGCCGGTTGGGGCGGTATCGGCGGCCAATTTCGGTTCGGCTGGCATTCTGCCGATCCCGTGGATGTACCTGGAGATGATGGGCGCCGCGGGCCTGACTGACGCCACCAGCGTCGCCATCGTTGCCGCCAACTACATCGCCCATCAGCTCGACCCGCATTTCCCGGTCTTGTATCGCGGCGAGCACGGACGTGTTGCTCACGAATGCATCATTGACGTACGCGACATCACCAAAGAGACCGAGGTGTCCGTCGACGACATCGCCAAACGGCTGATGGACTATGGGTTTCATGCCCCGACGATGAGCTTTCCCGTCGCCGGGACTCTGATGATCGAGCCGACCGAAAGTGAGACGCTGCGCGAGATCGAGCGATTCTGCGCTGCAATGATTGCGATCAAGGGCGAGATCGATCTGGTTTCCTCCGGAGAGTTCGCCATCGAGGACAGCCCGCTTCGGCATGCGCCACACACGTCCGAGGAACTGCTCGGAGCGTGGAATCGGTCGTACAGCCGTGAAACCGGCGCATTCCCGCTGGACAGTCTCCGGGTCTCCAAGTATTTCCCCCCGGTCTCGCGTATTGACGGTGCCTACGGTGATCGGAACCTCGTCTGCAGCTGCGAACCGCTGGAGGCATACGCGAACGCTTGACGCGGCAGCGTCTCAGCCCTCCATGACCCGGCCGGTGATAGTTCGGCCAGGCCGTACGTCATCACCATTCAGGGTCTCTTCACCTGTGGCGAAGTAGGTTGGATCGATGGCTGACAGTGACCCGCTCTCGCAGATGTTCAACCTGTTCGCGGCGCCACTCGCTGGCACGCTGCAATCGTTCGAGCAGTTCCGCAAGGGAGTCGACGAGTTTCTTCGTGGCGTTGAGAACTTCAATCGCACGATGGAGAACCTGAACGAGACCACCGAACGCATCAACCGGTTGGTGACCGACGTGGAGGGCCCGATTCGGGCAGCGGTTCCGCAGATGACCCGCACGGTCAAGGCTGCTGACGACATGATGCAAGTCGTCAGCGGACCGGCTATGGCTGCAGCACCTGGTCTTGAGCGGTTGGCCAAGACTCTCACCACGCCGGCGTTCACGCAGCTCCCCGATCAGTTGGGTCAGTTCAGCGACATCCTCGGTGATCTGCAGACCCGTCTGGGTCCGCTCACGCAACTTGCCGAAACAGCGGGTGGCTTGTTTGGCGGCTTTCGTCGGCCGGGCATGACCGGTGCGGCCACGGCTCCGGAGACATCCGTTCCGACTCCACCGGTGGCTGTCAAAAAGACGACCGCAACGAAGGCGGCACCCAAGAAGAAGGCGGCAGCGAAGAAGGTGACGCCCAAGAAGAAGGC